>OGPP01000015.1_pt1 | contig 251594 bp, 233 predicted proteins | sample 1553021 | NCBI WGS metagenome assembly OGPP01 (sample SAMEA2580217, study PRJEB22360) | human gut metagenome | biome: human gut; feature: human-associated habitat; material: faeces | place: Denmark | collected 2008/2010
AATATAATACGTTATACATGCTAAGTTTATAGCACATGTTTTGACCCCAACATCAATATATTATTTTATATTTTATAATAAAAGGAGTACATGTAAAAATGGAAAGAAAGAATGTATGGACTGTTTCAGATGCAGCCAAAAAGGAAATGATTTTTAAATTTTGTGAGGACTACAAGAAGTATATTTCGGATTGCAAGACTGAAAGAGAGTGCGCAGCAGAGGCTGTTAAGATTGCTGAAAACGCTGGCTACAGGGATTTAAAGAAGGTTATTGCCGAGAACGGTAAGTTAAAGACAGGTGATAAGGTATATGCATGCCACATGGGAAAGACACTTGCTCTCTTCAATATCGGCAAGGAGCCTCTTGAGAATGGTATGAAGATTCTCGGAGCACATATTGATTCCCCGAGAATAGATGTAAAGCAGAATCCGTTATATGAGGATTCGGATATGGCTCTTCTTGATACGCATTATTATGGCGGAATTAAGAAGTATCAGTGGGTTGCGCTTCCACTTGCAATGCATGGTGTTGTTGCTCTCAAGGATGGCAGGACAGTCAATGTGGTTATCGGAGAGGATATGAATGATCCTGTACTTGGAGTGACAGATCTTCTTATTCACCTTGCAGCTGAGCAGATGGAGAAGAAGGGTGCTAAGGTTGTAGAAGGGGAGAATCTTGATGTTCTTATTGGAAGCATACCTGAGAAGGAAGATGACAAGAAGGATGATAAGGAGGCAAAGGAGAGCGTTAAAACAGCAATGCTTCGTATTTTCAAGGAGAAGTATGGCATTGAGGAGGAGGATTTCTTCAGTGCAGAGCTTGAGATAGTTCCGGCAGGTCCGGCAAGAGACTATGGCATGGACAGAAGCATGATTATGGGCTACGGCCATGATGACAGAGTATGTGCATACACATCACTCATTGCCATGCTTGATGTAAAGGATGTGGATAAGACAAGCGTATGCCTTCTGGTTGACAAGGAGGAGATAGGAAGCGTCGGCGCAACAGGCATGCACTCGAAGTTCTTTGAGAATATGGTTGCAGAAGTACTCAATTGTCTTGGAGATTATTCTGAGATTAAGCTCAGAAGGGCACTCACTAACTCTAAGATGCTCTCATCCGATGTAAGTGCAGCATTTGACCCTCTCTATGCAGCAGCCTTTGAGAAGAAGAATGCGGCATTCCTTGGAAGAGGTATGGTATTTAACAAGTTTACAGGTTCAAGAGGAAAGTCAGGAAGCAATGACTGTAATGCAGAGTTCTTAGGAGAGCTTAGAAGCACACTTGAGAAGCATGAGGTAAATTACCAGTCAGCGGAGCTTGGTAAGGTTGATGTAGGCGGTGGCGGAACAATCGCATATATCCTTGCACAGTACGGCATGGAGGTTGTTGATTCAGGTATCCCTGTCCTCTCAATGCATGCACCATGGGAGATTGTAAGTAAGGCGGATGTATACGAGACAATGCTTGGATACAAGGCGTTCCTTATAGGATAATTGTGATTTATAATTAAAGTTTAGGTAATACCCAGTGGGTATTACCTGGATTTGGCTGAATTGGAGAACTGATTATGAAATGGAAAAAATTCAGAATAACTACGACAACTGCCGCTGAGGACTTAGTCAGCGGTATGCTTATCGAGCTTGGAATAGATGGTGTTCAGGTTGAGGACAATGTACAGCTTTCCGATAAGGACACGAAGGCTATGTTCATAGATATTCTTCCGGAGCTTCCTCCTGATGAAGGAATAGGCTATGTGAGCTTTTATATTGATGAGGATGATGTCACGGATGAACTGCTTGGCAATGTAAGAAATGGTCTTGAGGAGCTGAAGGACTTTGTCGATGTGGGAGCATGCACAATAGAGGAGTCTGAGACGGAGGACAAGGACTGGGTTAACAACTGGAAAGAGTACTTTAAGCCGTTTATGGTAAAGGATATTGTGATTAAGCCGACATGGGAGACGGTGCCTGAGGACATGCAGGGAAGAATGGTTGTAAATATTGACCCGGGTACTGCATTCGGAACCGGAATGCATGAGACAACACAGCTTGTCATAAAGCAGCTTGAAAAGTATGTGACGCCGGAGACGGATATGCTTGATGTCGGAACAGGAAGCGGTATTCTTGCTGTCATAGCCAGGATGCTTGGTGCGAGAAGCATTATAGGAACCGACCTTGATGAGAATGCCATAACTGCGAGCGCTGAAAATATGGAGGCTAACGGTTTTTCACCGGATATTTTCAAGGTTATACAGGGCAACATAATAGATGATAAGGCTGTTCAGGATGAGGTTGGCTATGAGAAATATGATGTTGTCACAGCGAATATTCTGGCAGATGTCATTATGCCGTTGTCAAAGGAGATTGCACAGCATATCAAGCATGGTGGTGTATTTATCACATCGGGTATCATTGATATGAAGGAAGAGGCCGTAAAAAAGACAATTATGGAGAATCCTGAGTTTGATATTGTTGATGTTTCACATCAGGGAGACTGGGTTTCGATTACGGCTGTCAGGAGATAAGTTTGAAAATAAAATTTTCAAACTACTTATTGGTGGCTGTACTACAGGCAATGCTTGTAGTATGCAGGGGTAGGAAAATGTATCATTTTTTTGTTGAAGAGAGCAGGATAAATGAAAACAGGATATACGTTGATGGGGCAGATTATAATCATATCAAGAATGTGATACGCCTTAAAAACGGTGACGAGGTTATGATAAGCGTGCGCAACACGCAGATAAGTGATGCAGTGCGCAACTTTATGTGCGGGCTTAGCGAATATACGGACAATGAGGTTGTGTTTGATATTATTGACAGGGATGTGCCTGATACTGAGCTTCCGTGTCAGGTGATACTGTATCAGGGACTCCCTAAGAGCGATAAGCTTGAGCTGATTATCCAGAAAGCGGTAGAGCTTGGGGTATCACAGATTGTGCCTGTCGCGATGAAGCGTTCTGTTGTAAAGCTTGATGACAAGAAGGCTGCGGCTAAGCTTCCAAGATGGAACGCGATAAGCGAGAGCGCGGCAAAGCAGAGCAAGCGTTCACTTATACCGGAGGTCAGACCTGTGATGAGCTATGCACTTGCGGTCAGGGAGGCAGCAGGGTGCGACATCTGTTTTGTTCCGTATGAGAATGAGAACGGAATGGCTGAGACGAGAAGACTTGTCAGTTCAATTACACCGGGAAACCGTGTAGCGGTATTCATCGGACCTGAGGGCGGCTTTGAGGACGATGAGATAGAGGCGGCAAGAAAGCTTGGCATGCACACAATCACTCTCGGAAAACGTATACTCAGAACGGAGACAGCAGGTCTTTCGTTCCTGTCCATGCTTGCATACGCATTGGAAAATTAGCGTTTAAGAAAACGCTTAAAAATATGCCGCGGTAAGGCGGCAGAATCGGGATAAAGTATGAAATCGGAAATATATTTGGATAATTCGGCGACAACAGCGGTTTACCCGCAGGTCGTGGAGCTTATGAGCAGGATAATGCTTGATGACTATGGCAATCCGTCCTCTAAGCACAACAAGGGCGTTGAGGCGGAGCACTATGTAACACAGGCTAAGGAAACTCTTGCTTCAATACTAAAATGTGATAAAAAGGAAATACTTTTTACATCAGGCGGAACAGAGTCGGACAACATGGCGCTGATAGGCTGTGCCATGGCGAACAAGAGGCGTGGCAGCCATATAATCACGACGATGATTGAGCACCCGGCTGTCTTAGAGACAACAGTGTTTTTGGAAAAGAACGGTTTCGAGGTGACATACCTTCCGGTTGATTCCACAGGCTGTGTGAAGCTTGAAGCACTGAGGGAGGCTCTGCGCCCGGAGACGATACTTGTGTCAATTATGTATGCCAACAACGAGGTGAGTGCGGTCGAGCCTATAGCTGAGGCAGCGCAGCTTGTAAAAGCTTATAACCCGGAGATTATATTCCACACGGATGCGGTTCAGGCATTTGGAAAGTACCGCATTATACCTAAGAAGGAGAATATAGACCTTATGTCGGTGAGCTCGCATAAGCTTCACGGACCTAAGGGAGTGGGGTTTCTGTACATCAAGGATAAGACAAAGATAAATCCAATAATATTCGGCGGCGGACAGCAGAAGGGAATGCGTTCAGGCACAGAGAATGTGCCGGGAATAGCAGGAATGGCTCTTGCTGCGAAGCTGTGTTATGAGAACTTTGATGAAAAGATAGAAAAGCTCTATGAGCTTAAAGAATATTTTGTGGAAAAGGTGCTTGAAATTCCGGGAACAACCTTCAATGGTAAAAGAGGACACGAAGGTACACCGCATGTTATAAGCATAAGCTTTGAGGACGTGAGAAGTGAGGTTCTTCTGCATGCACTTGAGGATAAGGGAATATACGTGTCGTCGGGTTCAGCCTGCTCATCCAACAAGCCGGCACTCTCAGGGACACTGAAGGCAATCGGAGTAAAGAATAACCTCTTAGACTCAACCATCCGCTTCAGCCTGTGCACCATGAACACCAGGGAGGAGCTTGATGCAACGCTTGATGCGCTCAATGAATTGGTGCCTATGCTTCGAAGATATACAAGACATTAGAAATTAACAAGATAATTACTATTTAGAATCTGCCATTAAACAGTTGTGTAGTTTTACTGGTACGCTGCCGGACCCTTTCGAACGCGCCGCTACGTGTTCGAAGGAGTGAGAACGTGTCCGGAAGTGTACCAGTAAAACTACACAACGTATGGTAAAAAAATATTGTAATTACACCACACGCGGAAGGAGGAAATATGTACAAAGCGTTTTTGATAAAGTACGGCGAAATCGGTACAAAGGGAAAGAACAGATATATATTTGAGGACATGCTTGTCCATCAGATACGTCACGCTCTCAAAAAGGTTGAAGGAACCTTTGACGTGACGAAGGAGAACGGAAGAATATATGTAGAGGGAACAAGTGAGTTCGATGATGAGGATGCCATAAATGCACTTAGAAAGGTATTCGGTATTCTCTGGATATGCCCTATGCTCCAGGTTAAGGATGAGGGCTTCGACAAGCTCGCAGAGGATGTCATTGACTACCTCAGAACCATGTACAGGGGAAAGAATATGACGTTCAAGGTCAACGCAAGACGTGCGAGAAAGAATTATCCGCTTGACTCAATGGGAATCAATATGGCTATGGGCGAGAAGATCCTTGAGGCAATGCCGGAAATGACAGTGGATGTCCACAATCCTGATATATATGTAAATATCGAAATCAGAAGCAGGATAAATATTTATACAGAGCTTATACCGGGACCGGGAGGCATGCCTGTCGGAACTAACGGCAAGGCAATGCTTCTGTTATCGGGAGGCATTGACAGCCCGGTTGCCGGCTATATGGTTGCAAAGAGAGGTGTCAAGATTGATGCTGTATACTTCCATGCACCTCCATATACAAGCGAGAGGGCTAAGGAGAAGGTTATCGACCTTGCGAGAATCGTGACACAGTATTCCGGTCCGATAAATCTTCATGTAGTCAATTTTACGGATATTCAGTTATATATATATGAAAAGTGCCCACATGACGAGCTCACGATAATTATGAGACGCTATATGATGAAGATTGCGGAGCATTTTGCAAAGGAGTCTGACTGTCTCGGACTTGTGACAGGAGAGAGCATAGGCCAGGTGGCAAGCCAGACAATGCACAGCCTGCTTGTTACCAATGCAGTATGTGAACTTCCTGTTATCAGACCGCTCATCGGCTTTGACAAACAGGAAATTATAGATATTTCTGAGAAAATCGGAACGTACGAGACTTCAATACTTCCGTATGAGGATTGCTGTACGATATTTGTCGCAAAGCACCCTGTAACAAAGCCTAATAAAAAGGTTATTGAAAAATCGGAGCTTAAGCTTTCAGAAAAGATAGATGAGCTTGTCAAGACAGCCATAGAGACAACACAGACAATATGGGTTGAATAAAAATTATTGATTATTGATGAATGTAAATTCAAAAAGGGGATTCCGCAGTGCGGAACCCCCTTTATAAAGAAAATACTTATCTTATGTAGTTGTATGAAAAATGCTTACACAAGATATGGAGCGAGAACTGAAAGAATTGTATCAACGTTCTCCTCTGCATGAATATTCAGGTCGATAGGCTTGCTGAGGTCAAGGGAAAAGATACCCATAATAGACTTGGCATCGATAACATATCTGCCGGAAACAAGGTCGAAATCGACATCAAACTTAGTGATATCGTTAACAAATGACTTAACCTTATCGATTGAATTAAGTGAAATCTGAACTGTTTTCATGGTACAACCTCCTGATAATTTTTATTAACTCAATCATACATTTTTGGACAAAAAAAGTCAATACAAAATGTCAGAAAGAAGGTACTAAATTTTATGAAATGTACATTACATAACCTTGGATGCAAAGTAAATTCTTACGAAACAGAAGCCATGAGACAGCTATTAGAAGCAGCAGGATATGAGATAGTTGAGTTTGGAAGTGAGACAGCGGATGTGTATATTATAAACACCTGCACCGTGACAAATATAGCCGACCGCAAATCAAGGCAGATGCTTCACAAGGCTAAGAAGGACAATCCGAATGCGGTTGTTGTGGCTGCAGGCTGTTATGTCCAGGAGGCCGGGGAAAAGCTTCTTGCGGATGAGGCGGTAGATATAATTGTAGGAAATAACAGAAAGGGACAGATTGTCGAAGTTCTTGAAGAATATTTCAAAGGAAGAAATATAGATAATTCGTTTATTGATATAAATAAGACCAGAGAATATGAAAATCTTGAAATCAATGCAAGCCCGGCGCATACAAGGGCATATATTAAGATTCAGGATGGTTGTAATCAGTTCTGCACATACTGTATTATTCCGTTTGCAAGAGGAAGAGTAAGAAGCAGAAAAATTGAGGATATTATTGATGAGGTGAGGAAGCTTGCGGAAAGTGGCTGCCATGAGATTGTTGTGACAGGAATACATCTCAGCTCCTACGGACTTGATTTTGACAATACGGAGTACAATGCACAGCCGGTTCCGAATGCGGAGAGACTTCTGCAGGTGCTTGAGGCGATAGCTGACGTTGATGGAATTGACAGGATAAGACTTGGTTCGCTTGAACCGAGAATCATAACGGACACATTCCTTGAGAGGCTTTCTGCGATACCGCAGATATGCCCGCATTTCCATTTGTCGCTCCAGAGTGGCTGTGATGAGACACTTAAGAGAATGAACAGAAGATATGACACCGAGGAGTTCCGTGAAGGGGTCGAGAAAATAAGAAGATATTTTGACAAGCCTGCCATCACAACGGATGTCATAGTGGGATTTCCGGGTGAGACGGATGAGGAGTTTGCAATCACAAGGAAATATCTTGAGGAAATCAACTTCTTTGAGATGCATGTATTTAAGTACTCAAGAAGAAAGGGCACTATTGCAGACAGAATGGAAAACCAGATTCCGGACAGCGTAAAGAGTGAAAGAAGCGATGTGCTTATAGAGCTTGACGAGGAGCTTTCAAGAGCATACAGGGAGAGCTTTACCGGCAGTGCAGAGGAAGTCTTAGTCGAGGAATATGTTGAGTGTGGCGGCATAAAATATGCAGTAGGACACACCAAAAGATATGTCAAGGTATATATTTCCCTTGACTGCGCACAGGCGCCGGATATAAAAATAAATGCTGAGATACCGGTAATAATAACGGGTATTTTTGGAAAAGATAGTGTAATATCCAAGGTAGCTATTGCAAATTAGAAAAAATTATATTATGATAAAATGTATAGTGCAAAGGACGTGAAGATTATGTCGGACATGACAAACACACAATTTTTTAGAGTAGCGGATGAACAGCATATAGAGGTTTCTGATATTCTTAATACTGTATGCAAGGCACTCACCGAAAAGGGATATAACCCTATCAATCAGATAGTAGGGTATATCATGTCGGGCGATCCTACATACATTACCAGTCATAATAATGCCAGAAGTCTTATTATGAAGGTTGAACGTGATGAACTTGTTGAGGAGCTTCTCAAGAATTATATTTCAGTTAAAGGATTGTAAAAATGAGAATATTGGGATTGGATTATGGAACAAAGACAGTGGGTGTTGCTGTTAGCGACCCGCTTATGCTTACTGCCCAGGGAGTGGAGATTATCCGCAGAAAGGAAGAAAATAAGCTCCGCCAGACATTGGCACGCATAGAAGAGCTGGTTGGGGAGTATGATATTTCACTTATTGTACTTGGACTTCCTAAGCATATGAATAATTCAGAAGGAATTCGTGTAGAGAGTACCATGGAGTTTAAGGAGAAGCTGGAACGCCGGCTTGGACTTGAGGTTGTTATGTGGGATGAGAGACTCACAACTGTTGCGGCTGACCGTACTATGATGGAGGCGGGAGTCCGCAGGGAGAACAGAAAAGAATATGTTGACATGTTGGCGGCACAGTTTATCCTTCAGGGATATCTTGACAGTCTTGCATTTAAGAAAAAACAGGAACAGGAGAATTAAAAATGGCAGATACGGAAAAGCTTGTATTTCAGACAGATGATGGAAAAGAGGTAGAATTTGAGATAATTGAGTCTACAAGAGTTAATGGTGCAGACTATATTTTGGTTACCACAGACGATACTACCATATATGACAGTGAGAATGATGACGATGACAGCGAGGCAGTATTTATCCTCAAGGATACAGCTGCACCGGAGTCTGAGGAAGCATTATATGAGTTCGTGGATGATGAGGAAGAACTTGATGCTGTTTTCAAGATATTTGAGCAGCTTTTGGATGATGAAGAATAGAAGAAGAGCGTGATTTTTTGGAGGTGTTTTTTTGAAAACGGATACAACTGAAAAGGTTAAGATAATTCCACTCGGCGGATTGGAGCAGATTGGAATGAACATGACTGCCTTCATGTATGGAGACAGTATTATTGTTGTAGACTGCGGTCTGTCTTTTCCTGATGACGATATGTTGGGAATTGATCTTGTAATTCCTGATGTAACATTTTTAAAGGATAATATAGACAAGGTAAAGGGATTTGTCGTAACCCATGGTCATGAGGACCATATCGGTGCATTCCCTTATGTTTTAAAAGAGGTTAATAAGCCTATATATGCAACCAAGCTTACAATGGGTATTATAGAGACTAAGCTCAAGGAGCATAATCTTATGGGAAATACCAAGCGTAAGGTCGTTAAATACGGACAGTATATTATGCTTGGAGATTTCAGAATTGAATTTATACGAATCAATCATAGTATTGCAGATGCATGTGCACTTGCAATCTACACTCCGGCTGGAATAATCATCCACACAGGAGACTTCAAGGTTGATTACACGCCTGTGTTCGGAGAGCCGATAGATTTGCAGAGATTCGGTGAGATAGGTAAGAAGGGCGTTCTCGCAATGCTCTGCGACAGTACCAATGTTATGCGTACAGGCTACACAATGTCCGAAAAGACAGTCGGAAAGACCTTTGACAATATATTTTCGGATAACCAGAACAGCAGAATCATTGTAGCCACATTTGCTTCCAATGTTGACAGAGTACAGCAGATTATCAACTCTGCGGCTAAGTATAACCGTAAGGTTGCGGTCGAAGGCAGAAGCATGGTGAATATAATCAATGTGGCGAGCGAATTGGGATATCTGGATATTCCGGAGGGAATGCTTGTTGAGACTGATGAGCTTAAGAATTATACGGACAGCCAGACAGTGATTATCACAACCGGAAGTCAGGGAGAGTCGATGGCTGCACTCTCAAGAATGGCGGCTTCGATTCACAAGAAGGTTACAATCAAGCCGGGTGATGTTATTATCCTGAGCGCCACTCCTATCCCGGGAAATGAGAAATCTGTTGCCAGAGTTATAAATGAACTATCGATGAAGGGTGCAAAGGTTATTTTTCAGGATACTCATGTATCAGGACATGCTTCACAGGAAGAAATTAAGCTCATGTATTCAATAGTAAAGCCTAAGTACTCAATACCGGTACATGGTGAGTACAGGCACCTCAAGGCACATGCTGATTTAGCTGTATCCTTGGGAATCCCTAAGGAGAATGTGTTTATTCTCTCATCAGGAGATGTACTTGAGCTTGGTGCAGAGAGTGCCGGAAAGACTGGCACAGTCACAGCAGGAAGTCTTCTCGTTGATGGTCTTGGTGTCGGGGATGTAGGAAATATTGTGCTTCGTGACAGACAGAATCTTGCCGAAAATGGTATTATTATAGTTGTTCTTACACTTGAGAAATACACCAATGAGCTTCTTGCCGGGCCTGATATAGTGACAAGAGGTTTCGTGTATGTGAGGGAATCAGAGACCTTGCTTGAGGATGCGACGAGTGTTGTCCGTGAGTCCGTTGACAGATGCCTGGAGCGCAATATAAGCGACTGGGGAAAGATAAAGAATATAATCAGGGATGATCTCAGCGATTATCTTTGGAAGAAGATGAAGAGAAATCCTATGATTTTACCTATCATCATGGAGGTGTCATAGTTGGGTGACAGCAGAAACAGAACTGTTGATAATAGTTCGATAGATATAAAGACCGAGGAACTGGTGCAGGCAATACTCGCAAGCGAAGAATACAGAGAGTATTTGGAATGCTTTGCAAAGATAAAGGAACAGCCTGAATTGTATGAGCGCGTAGGGGACTACAGAAAGCGCAATTTTGAACTTCAGAATATGGATGTTAACGATAATATGTTTGACGAAGTAATGAGATTTCAGATGGAGAATTCCGCTATAAGGAAGAATGCTCTGGTTAATCAGTTTTTGAAGGCTGAGTTGTCTGTCTGCAGGATGCTTCAGGATATAACAAGGACAATATCGGATAATGTAGAGCTGGATATAGATTTTCTGAAGTGAGGTATATATGGAGACTAGAAATGTGGTCAAAACGGTAATCACAATTTCATATAAGATGATAATATTTGCACTTGTAGTTATTCTCATCTATTATGCCGGTGGTGCTGCGTTCAGGTTCGGGGTGTCTGTTTTTAACGAGTCATCCATGAGCGATCCTTCGATGGCAAGGACAAAAACAGTTACTATACCGGATAATCCGTCAATTGAGGATGTGGCACAGGCACTTGACAAGGCAGAGCTTATTGACGGAACACTGCTTTTCAGAATTCAGGCTGCATTGTCTAATTACAGTAAGTATTTCGTGGGAGGTACCTTTGAACTCAATACGGGAATGAAGCCTACGGAAATTATGGCGGCGATTACCGAGCAGAGCCGTGCTGAGGCGGCGGAGAAGGAGACGAAGTGATTACAGACGACAGAATAACATCGTATATACATTCTCTTGCCGGAAATGACAGCGATATCTGCATGCAGATTGAACACGAGGCTTTGTCGGAGGGCGTCCCGATTATCCGCAAGGAGATGGGATGCTTTCTCAAGACTATTCTGGCTGAAAAACATCCGAAGAATATTCTTGAAGTAGGTGCGGCTGTAGGATATTCCTCCATCCTTATGAGCGAGAATATTGACGCAGATGCAAAAATCACCACAATTGAAAACTATGACAAGCGCATTGTCAAGGCTAAGGAGAATATAAAAAGAGCCGGAAAAGAGAGCGTGATAACTCTTTTAGAGGGGGATGCCGGTGAGATATTAAAAACACTTACCGGATTGTATGATTTTATATTCATGGATGCGGCAAAGGCACAGTACATCGTTATCCTGCCGGATGTATTGAGGCTGTTAGCACCGGGCGGAATACTTATAACGGACAATGTTCTGCAGGAGGGAGATCTTGTGCAGTCGCGTTTTGCCGTGTGCAGGCGTGACAGGACTATCCATTCGCGCATGAGAGAATATCTTTACACAGTGACGCATTGTGACGAGCTGGTGACAAGTGTTATACCCCTTGGTGATGGGATAACATTCAGCGTGAAAAAACAGAAATGAGGAATACAATGAAATTACCTGAATTGTTGATACCGGCGAGCAGTCTTGAGGTTCTTAGGACTGCCGTTATATATGGTGCCGATGCGGTTTACATTGGAGGAGAGGCATTCGGACTCCGTGCAAAGGCTAAGAATTTTACGATTGATGAGATGGCGGAGGGCGTAAGCTTTGCACATGAGCATGGTGTAAAGGTCTATGTCACAGCCAATATACTTGCGCATAACAGAGATCTGGAGGGGGCGAGGGAGTATTTTAAGGAGTTAGGAGAAAAGGTTCATCCTGATGCACTTATCATTTCCGACCCCGCTATATTTACCATAGCACAGGAAGTACTTCCTGAAATGGAGCTTCATGTAAGTACACAGGCGAATAATACCAACTATGGAACATATAACTTCTGGCACAAGCTTGGAGCTAAGAGAGTGGTGACTGCAAGAGAATTATCGCTTGCCGAGATTAAAGAAATCCGTGACCACATTCCGGATGATCTCGAGATAGAGACCTTTGTGCATGGTGCAATGTGTATATCCTATTCGGGAAGATGTCTGTTGAGCAGCTTTTTGACAGGAAGGGATGCAAATCAGGGTGAGTGTACGCATCCATGCCGTTGGAAGTATGCGGTTGTTGAGGAGACAAGACCCGGAGAGTACATGCCGGTCTATGAGAATGAGAGAGGAACATATATCTTCAATTCCAAGGATTTGTGCATGATAGGGCATATCCCGGAGCTGGTGGAGGCCGGAATCGACAGTCTTAAGGTTGAGGGAAGAATGAAGACGGCTCTGTATGTTGCGACTGTAGCAAGAACCTACAGAATGGCTCTTGATGACTATGCGGAGTCGGAGGAGCTGTACAGAAGCAGGATTCCTGTGTACAAGGAGGAGATTGCCAAGTGTACCTACAGACAGTACACAACGGGCTTCTTCTTCGGAAAGCCTGACCATAATACGCAGATATATGATTCCAATGTATATATGAGAGAGTACACCTATCTTGGAATCGTGGGTGATAAGAATTCAGAGGGAATGTATGCGATAGAGCAGAGAAACAAGTTCAGTGTCGGTGAAGATATTGAGGTTATGAAGCCGGACGGAAGGAACCTTGCTGTTAAGGTTTGCCGCATTAAGGACACTGAGGGGAATGAGCGTGAGAGTGCACCACACCCTAAGGAGCTTCTCTACATTGATCTTGGAACAGAGCTTGATAAATATGATATTTTAAGACGCAGGGAGGAATAGTCCGAGACAGGATATCGTCCTGCACAATATAACCGGTATGTTGCTGCGACATACCGGTTTTTTGGGTCTGCGTGCCGTGTGAGCGCCTTGACGGGTGAAAGTCCCGAATGTTGTTTATGATACTTAAATGAAATTTGCGGTTGGTCATGCACAGCACACCTGTCTTCGGCATAGAATGATAGTAACCCTTGGGCGATGGGGAAGATATCTGATGAAAGCATTCGACAAACCGCTGACAGCGGCGCAGGAGAGCTGCTATCTTGAGCTTTTTAATAAAGGAGATAAAAGGGCAAAAGAAATTCTTATTGAAAAAAATCTGAGGCTTGTTGCACACATGGTGAAAAAGTATGCGTGCAGTGAGTATGAAACGGAGGATATGCTTTCTATAGGTACAATCGGTCTAATAAAGGCTATAGACAGCTTCGATGAAAAAAAGGGGAGCAGATTGGCGACGTATGCTGCGAAATGTATAGAGAATGAATTGTTGATGATGTTCCGGAGCGAAAAAAAGCGTTCTAAAGAAATTTCATTAAATGAACCTTTAGGTACAGACAAAGAAGGCAATAAAATTTGCTTTCAGGATGTTACGTTTTCCGAGGATGAGGATGTCGTGGAACGTCTGCAGAATAATGCCGATATTGTAAAGATGATGGAAGCATTCAGGGACAGACTGACGGACAGGGAAAAGCAGATTGTCATATACAGATATGGTCTTTACGGAAACAGACCGAGGACACAGCGGGAGCTTGCGGCAGAATACGGAATAAGCAGAAGCTATGTGAGCAGAATAGAAAAGAAGGCTCTTGAAAGAATGAGAGAAGCCTTCAGAGAATAAAGTGTTGCTCTTATAGTTGGAAAATGGTATAATAAGTAGAATATTGCAAAAATATTGTTAAAATACAGGTGGATGGCATGAGTTTTAAACAACCGGAATATTGCAGCGTATTGGGAGTCCATGTCACAGTCGGGGATATGGATTCAATCAAAAAATGTGTGCTTGATAACATTGAGGAGCTGCGTGGAAAGTATATATGTGTTTCTAATGTTCATACAACCGTGACTGCGTACGAGAACCGCAATTACAGAAGAGTACAGAACGGTGCGGCGATGGTATTTCCTGATGGAGGTCCGCTGAGTATTGTGTGCAGGTTAAGAGGATATAAGAATGCAAGCCGCGTGACAGGACCGGATTTCATGGGTGAGATATTCAAGGAAAAGGGAGTGCGCCAGTTTTTCTATGGCAGCACGCCTGAGACGCTGGACAAGCTTCGCGGAATATTAGAAAAGGAACATCCGGATATCCAGATATGCGGAATGTATTCGCCACCTTTCAGGACGTTGTCGCCGCAGGAGGATGAGGAGATTGTTGGCATGATAAATGCGGCAAAACCGGATATAGTCTGGATTGGTCTTGGTGCGCCTAAACAGGAGAACTGGATGGCGAAGCACGAAGGACGAATAAATGCTGTCATGGTCGGTGTCGGTGCGGGCTTTGATTATTTTGCCGGAAATATAAAGAGAGCGCCTATGATAATGCAGAAGCTGTCACTTGAGTGGCTCTACAGACTGGTTCAGGAGCCTAAGAGACTGTACAAGCGTTATTTTTCCACTAATACGGTGTTCCTTATTGCAAATTACAGGTTGTGGAAGCAGTATCGAAAAATAAAAAAGAGAAGATAAGGGAAGCATCATGAATAATGTTAAGAGGTTAATGGGATGGGCATACCGCAACAGCGATGTCTTTTATTATTTTTCTTTCCTGAGCCTTGTATTTGCGAAGTCGCTGGGGTTCTATTCGGGCAATACAGAGTACAGGATAATCATGGTTTTTTCCATGCTGTGTCTTGGAATTAAACTGGTTTTGACAAAGTATACGGTCAAAGAGATTGCCGTGATGGCTGCCATTGCTCTTTATGCTGTATTCATATACTTAAAGACAGGATATATCACGTTCACCATAACGGTTGTTACATTGCTTGGAGCTAAGGATATAGATGTATATGACCTGATGAAGAAAGTGCTCTTTGTGAGGCTTATCTGCATGACTGTGCTCATAAGTGCAAGTACGGCGGGAATCGTGAGTAATTATGTCAAGGATCAGTTCGATGATGGACTGACTTATTCGTTCGGATTCCAGAATCCCAACGATTTTATGGTTAATGTTTTTGTAAATGTCGCACTCATATTCTACCTGAATTATAAGAAGCTGAATGTGCTGTATTTCCTGCTTTCGGCGTATGCCTTCTATGCGGTGTACTGTGTGACAAAGAGCATGACGGGGATGATGCTGGGAGTGTTTTTGCTTGTGGTATTTTTATTCCTCAAGATATTTGACAGGCTCGGAAGTGTGGGGAATAAGATTAAGCAGATTATAAGTGCTGCTGTTGTTCCTACAAGCCTGTGGTGTTTTATAGGAACATTCATAGTATCGGCTGTCTTTGATGTGAACAACAGGTTCATGTTCACACTTGACCAGCTTGTGTCGGGAAGACTTAAGATACAGCACCAGTACTGGCTGAACTATGGTTTTTCTCTTCTTGGAAAGGATATAAGCAGAGGAGCTGCAAGATGGGACGGAGTTCAGATTAACAATGGTTTCCTTGACAGTAACTATTGGTGTTCGTTTTATAAGTATGGTTTTGTCTCGGTGATGATATTTATTGTATTTCTTGTTGCCGCCTCGTGGTACTTTCATAAGAAAAAAGATTATAATGTTGTAATTATCATAAATACATTGTGCATATATGGACTTATGGAGGACTTCCTGATAAGTTCTATAGTCAATCCTTTCCTGCTCCTTGCGGTGTATGCTGTGTACAGCATGCTCAAGGAGAGAAAAGGGTCAGTAAAGGAGAAGAAAGTTGAAAACGCGTGTTGCAATAATAACTAATGTTCCATCGCCGTACAGAGTGGATTTCTTTTATCATTTGCAGACACATTACGAAAAATATGATTTTTCAATAATATATTACTGCAATGACAGCATGGCACGGCAGTGGAGGGCGGATGAGGACAGAATTTTGAATTCATACTATGTTCCGTCAAAGACTATAAGGATTAAAAAAAGGTTCGATGACCATTTTGTTTCGTTCCCGGTGGGTGTCGGAAAGCTTCTTTCCAAACTTGAGCCGGAGGTGGTTGTTGCGATGGAATACAGCCCGGCAATACTTCAGGCGATGCACTGGTGCAGAAAGAACAAGGTGCCGTATGTGAGCTGGACGGACGGAACCATCAATTCAGAAAAGAACATCGGAAGGCTTCAGAAACTTTCAAGAAAATATATATTCAAAAGGGCGGATGCCTTTATAGGGAGCAGCCATGCGGCGATGGAGAACCAGCTCCGATATGGTGCGGATGAAAAGCACTGCCACATAAGCATGCTCACGGTTGATTTGGACAAGTATTATATAGCCGGCAGGGAGGGCTATCCGGACAAGCTTCTGTATGTCGGAAGCCTTATTGAGCGCAAGGGAGTGGATCTGCTCTTTAAGGCATTTGCAGCATGCGATAATAAGAGCTTAAGACTTGTCCTTGTCGGAGATGGCAAGGAGAAGGATAATCTGATGAACCTGGCAGGGCAGCTTGGCATATCAGACAGGGTAGAGTTCAGAGGCTTCCTTTCAGGGCAGGCACTGAGGGAATGTTATAAAACAGCGGGAGCGTTCGTTCTTCCTACAAGGGAGGATTGCTTCGGGCTGGTGCTTATCGAGGCGATGTGTGCAGGTCTGCCGATTATCGTATCACAGTATTCAGATGGTGCTGCTGAGACGGTGACGGAGGATGTGAACGGATATATAGTCGACCCTTACGATACCGCACAGTTTACGCAGGCAATAGACAGGACATTCACAGACGAACAGACAAGAAAAAGACTTGGCACAGCAGGCTGTGAGGCGACGGAAAAGTTCAGATTCGAGAATGTTGCAGCAGGATATCTTGAAGCGATAGAGGACGCATTAAGCAGGAGATAGAAACGAGGAACAGTATGGTAGTTGTTAGGATAGGTGATGGACTGGGAAACCAGATGTACAATTATGTGTGTGGGTATTCTGTTGCAAAGCATGATGGCGATACTCTGCTTTTAGATACAACAGAGGTCGATAATTCCACCTTCAGAACTTACGGCCTTGATGAATTCAATATCGATTACACAAAGAGAGAGAGCTTTAGCAATAAGAGCTTTTTTCACAAGGTATATAAAAGACTCAGAAGAGACTTAAAATATAATGTGATATTAGAAAGAAGCGGAGACAGCAACCCACTTGACATGAATGTATACAAAAAGAAATTTATAAGAAATAAGTATCTTAAAGGATATTTCCAGAATATCTATTACTTTAATACATGTAAGAATGATATATTAAGACAGTTCACGCCGAAGAAGCCTTTTTCTCAGAAGGCACAGCAGCTTATACAGGAGCTTGAGACGGGCGATTCATGCTCCCTTCATATAAGAGGAGGGGATATTCCGCCATTGCCAATCGGCTATTATGCCAACGTGCTTGAGGATTTGAGACAGAAGAACGGAAAGCCGAGAATTGTTGTGTTTTCCAATGTCCATGAGCTTGCAGAAGAATATGTTGAGAAGCTTGGCATAGAGGCGGAGTTCATCTGGGAGCTTGGAGAGTTTTCGGACATAGAGGAAATGTTTGTAATGAGGGCGTGCAGGAGGCATATTTTATCTGACAGCACATTCTCAAGGTGGTCAGCACTGTTGGATGAGCGCGGCGGGGATGTGTATGCACCATTTTCTCCTGACGCCGGGAAGATTTACCTGCCGGGGTGGAAGGTTGTTGAATTAAAAGGAAATGAGGATTTAAGATGAGCGCTTTAAAAAAGATGTTTTCCATGTTCAATGCAGGGCAGAGACTTAAGCTGTTTGGTATGTCTTTGGTAATCTTAGGCGGTGCCGGAATGGAGCTGGTTGCTCTGTATGCGTTTAATAACTTTATAGAGGCGATTATGCTTCCGGACAGCTATATGGACAATGCGTTTATAGCATTCATGTGCAATATCTTCGGCATATCAGGGTATAGAAATGTCGTTATCTCCTGTTCGGCGTTTATAGTTGCGGCTTATGTGTTAAAGACCGTCTACATAATTATGCAGAATAACATGACGTACAAGTTCATCTATTTCGGACATAAGGAGCTCTCCTGCAAGGTTATGAACAGTTACCTTGAGCAGGATTATTTCTTCCATGTAAAGAACAACAGCGCTGATTTGATAAGAAATGTTTATAACGATACTAACATGTTCTATGTTGCGGTTCTCAATGTGATTCAGCTTGTATCTGAGCTATGCACGATTACTGCTATCGGAATCTATCTTTTTGTGAAGGATGGACTTCTCACACTTGGAATTGGTCTGATTGTCGGTTCATTCACATTTTTCTTTATGCGTTTTTACAAAAACAGGCTCAAGCACATGGGAGAGGAATACAGAAGACTCTATGCCGGCATTGTAAAATGTATGCAGCAGTCATTTGGAGGAATCAAGGAGATAAAGATTGCCAACAGGGAGAAGTTCTTTGGCGATGAGTTCGATTCCATCAATTATGACCTTGCGAAAAATCAGAAAGATAATGCACTGCTCAATTCTATTCCGAAGCCTGTCATGGAGGCGGCCTGCATAGGCTCCCTTATGATTATAGTTATAATTAAGGCAAGCCTTGGAGATATAAGCATTGCATTTGCGACAACACTTGGAGTATTCGCGATGGGTGCCATGAGACTTCTACCTTCGGTTAATAAGATAAGCGCATATATAAGTACACTTTTATACAGCAGGGCATTTGTTGAGTCGGTGTATACCGAGAGACAGAGAATGCTTGCTATTTCTAAGCGTAAATCTGAGGAGAATACAGTTTCCGATATAACCTTTGATAAGGAGATATCTGTTGAGAATCTTTCTTTTTCCTATGAGGAGGGTGTTGAGAATGTAATCAACAATGCCTCATTCAAGATTGATAAGAATACCTCGGTTGCATTTATAGGACCATCAGGTGCCGGAAAGACGACAATGGTTGACATCATGCTTGGAGTGTTAAAACCTCAGAAGGGCTGCGTCAGGGTGGACGGAAGCAATATAGCAGACTGCATGGATGCATGGCATAAGAAGGTCGGATATATACCGCAGAATATTTACCTTATGGATGAATCGCTCAGAAGGAATATAGCGTTCGGTGTTCCGGAGAGTGAAATTGATGATGAGAAGGTATGGCGCGTTATAAGAGAGGCACAGCTTGAGAATGTTGTCAGGGAGATGGATAACGGTCTTGACACCGTGATAGGTGAGATGGGTGTAAGACTCTCGGGAGGACAGAGACAGCGTATCGGCATCGCAAGGGCACTCTACAGAGAGCCGGAGATACTTGTCCTTGATGAGGCGACATCGGCACTTGATACAGAGACAGAGAGAGCTGTCATGGAGGCCATAGACAGTCTTCACGGAAAAATGACACTTATTATAATCGCTCACAGACTTTCAACCATCAAGAATTGTGATATAGTATATGAGGTCAAAGAAGGCAGGGTGGCTAAGAGTAATGAGTCATTTAATTGATAGCAGGGTCAGTATAATTGTCCCTGTATATAACACCTCAATTGAATATCTCAGAGAGTGTACAGCCTCAGTTGAGGCACAGACCTACAGTGATATAGAGCTTATTATAGTCGATGATGGCAGCACGGATGCCGGTACGGTCAGGTTCTGCGATGAATACAGAAACAGTAAGAGCACTCTTATAAGAAAGAAGAATGAGGGAGTGTCAGCGGCGCGTGCGGCGGGGCTTGAGAGAGCCTGCGGAAGCAGGGTAATGTTTTTGGACAGCGATGACAGGTTAGAGCCTCATGCGGTTGAGCGTCTTGTAAAGGTTATGGATGGTGAGAAAGCAGATGCCGTTATTGCCCAGGATGAATCAGGGAAGAATATTCCGGCTATAAGCCGTTATTACGGAACGGATATAATGAAGGCACTGCTTGACAACAGGGAGGCTTCATTTGGCTGGGCACTGTGGGCAAAGCTTTTTGACACAGAACGCATGAGACAGAGCTACAAGGTGAGAAAGAACATCTTCTATGGTGAGGATCTGCTTGTAAATGCGGATTATTTTTCAAAGTCGGATAGCGCCGTTGTAATCGATGAGAAGCTGTATTTTTACAGGAAGGATAACCCGGGCAGTGCCATGGCACAGGCACGTTCGGTAAAGAAGCTGAGCCTTATCCCGATGTGGAGGGAGATGGCTGACATATACTCAGCAATCGGGCTTGAGGAGGAGGCTCAGAGAATCATGGCGAATTATTATGATTCTTTGCTGGCAGGGTATCTCCAGTGTGAATATTATCGATATGATGATTACAAGCGTATAATGTCGGAGCTTAAGACGCAGCTTAAGGCGCAGCTTAAGTGCATACTGGGTAATGACTATGTCACCGGAAAGTATAAATATATTATCGCGGTCTATTTTTTATGGGCTTTTAAGCTTAAAAGAATAATTAAGAACAGAGGGTGAGAGTATGGCAAATCAGCTTGACAGGCTGTATTATGGTGCGAAGGGTGTTCTGTACAATAAGCTGCACTTCGATATATTTAAGCATAAGTTTGTAAAAAGGTATGCAGGTGTGAAAATCGTTGAGCCCTCCGAGATGAATACCATTATAAAATCGGAGATAATGGGCGGAAGACCTTTTATGGCGGGGAGATTCGGCGGCTTTGAGGTCTTTGCAATGCAGAGCGCTGAATTTGACGATGCGGAAAAGATGAAGCGCGCGATAGACTTTCTTGACAAGAGCGCAGGCTTCTTTCCAAAGGATGAGAAGCTGTTGTACAGGTTTAACGATATTATGAAGGATTCCTGCTCACAGGTGGACGTCTTAGGCTGCTGGCTGGTCAACTATGAAGAGTATTATGTGAAAAAGTATTGCAGTGATATAAAGAACGTGGGTGTTCTTATGGGGCTTGAGCCGTGGAACATGATGGATGAGCCGTGGAGCGAAGCACTCAGAGGAAAAAAGGTTCTTGTGATTCATCCGTTTGAGGATTCGATTAGAAAGCAGTATGAAAAGAGAAGAGAGCTATTTAAGAATCCACAGCTTTTGCCGGATTTTGAGCTTAAGACATTGAAGGCTGTCCAGACAAGCGGAAGTGCGACGGACGAGAGGTTTGCCACATGGTTCGATGCATTGCAGTATATGTGCGATGAGTGCGATAGGATTGATTTTGATGTGGCGCTGATAGGCTGCGGTGCGTATGGTTTTCCGCTTGCGGCACATATAAAGAAGATGGGAAAGCAGGCGGTGCATCTTGGCGGAGTGCTGCAGATACTCTTCGGCATAAAGGGCAGAAGATGGGATGAGTCGGACACACATCTGATGTATAACGAAAACTGGGTGTACCCTGATAGGAGTGAGATTCCGGCGGGTGCCGATAAGGTTGAGAATGCCTGCTACTGGGAAGTAAAGACAGAAGGAAAGGAAGGCAGTGACAATGGCTGACAGACAGAACCTATCATCAAAAGGGAGCGGAATAAACAGACCGGTGTTCGATATTCTGAGAGTTCTGGCTGCGGCAATGGTTTTCATGATACATTTTGCCGGATTCAGAAATCTTCCCAAGCCCCAGTTTGTATTTAATATATTCAGGCATTTTAATTTCGGCGTATGCGTTTTCTTTGTGATGAGCGGTTATCTTATAATGCAGTCTGTTGAGAACAGCAGGAATATAAAAGAATATTTTATAAAGCGTGTTTCAAGAATTATCCCGGCATACTATGCGATTATTGTTTTTGCCATAATTGTCTGGGATGTCATTCTTGGGCAGATGCCTGCCGACTCAATGCTTGGAATCGGCTGGCTCAGATACTTTCTGTTCTTAAACGGAATTGTCCCATCATCACAGTATTATTACTGGAATGACCTCTGGGGTCTTTGGACGATGAGCTGTTTTATGCTGTATTATATTCTGGCACCTGTTATAAGAAAGTGTGTGAAGAATTATAGGGCTTCCCTTGTTTTTCTGGCTGCTGTTATAGTGCTTGCATACGGGTATAAGGCGGTGTATTCATATTTTCTTAATAGGAATAATGTGCCTTGGGCAGCGGAAACTGCCGGGGATTGTGCAGCGTTTAACTTGATATCCTTTGCATTTGGAACGGTTGCATGGTATGCCATAAAGGATGGTAAGGAGAAGAATTATATGCGGCTGGTTATCATCGCTCTTGCCTGTTTCCTCGCAATGAGGGAGGATACGTTTAACCGGATTATATGGTCGCTTCTTACGGTGGCTTTCATGCTCTCCATGAAAGATTTTTCGTACAGTGATAAGACACAGTGGGTGGGAGGAATGTTCTCGTTTCTCGCAAGGTACAGCTTCACCGTATATCTGGTGCACATGCCGGTTATAGAGCTGACTGAGTATTTCAGTGAACATGTACATTACCTTGGATACTTCCCATTCCTTTTAATTGTACTATCTGTGACCGCACTTATGACAGCGTTATTGCATCATGCGGTTGAGGTTCCGTTTGCTAAGCTGATTAAGGGGAGGAAGATATGTCAAAAATAGTTGTTGTAATGACCTGCCACAACAGAAGAGAAAAGACCACAGGATGTCTTGCAAAGCTGCATGATGGCAATAACAATAATGAATACCATTATATAGTGGTTGATGCCGGCAGCACTGATGGAACCTGTGATGAAATTGAAAAAACAGGATATAGGGATGTTGAACTTGTCCATGCGGAGCCGACCTTGTTCTGGAACGGCGGGATGCACCGCGGAATTGAAATCGGAATGAAAAATGCGGATATGTATGACTATATGCTGCTGGTAAATGATGATGTGGATTTCATTCCCGGTATAATTGACAGACTGGTTGATTATTCAAAAAGCCCGGATAGAGCCGGGAGCGTTATTGTAGGGGCAACCTGCGATACATCAGGAAAGTTTTCGTATGGCGGAATACTGTATGGGAAGGGCATAAGCTATAGAATGATAGGCGTCGACAGCCCGGGTGTGAGGTGTACGACATTTAATGCCAATTGTACGTTGATACCGATGGAGATAATGAAGCGTGTAAAAAATGTCGATTCATACTATAAGCACAGTATGGGAGATTTCGATTTGGGCTTCAGGATATCGCGCGGAGGTAATGATATATATGTTATGCCGGAGTATGTCGGAGTGTGCAATGACAATCCTATAGAAGGAAGCTGGCAGGACAGGAGCCTTGGAATTGTTAAAAGAATCAAGTTAAAAGAATCTTTTAAGGGTCTTCCTTTTAAGGACTGGTTTCATTATCTTAACAGAAATTTTGGATTTGCGACGGCATGTGTACGCTCAATAACACCATATATTAAGATTTTTGTTGGAAAGTAATTAAAACTATGATATAATTAATTGGATACACAGCTAATAAGACAGCTGTGTGTTGAGAGTAAGATAATAATAAGGAGATTTGGCATGGAAAATAATAAAAAAGAAGAAGATATGGTATTTGTCAGCTTTGACCGCTTATGGGATAATTTTAAGAAGTACTGGTGGATTGCAGCAGTGCTTATGGCTTTAATGCTGTTATACGGAGCAGCAACATACAGCAGCTCGCTTAAGATAAGTGAAGCGGAGAATGACGAGAGCAAGATTCAGAGAACACCGGTTACCATAGCTGAGAACGAAGCAGACAGAATTCACTGCGGACTTGTGGATATTTCCTTTAATATCAATCTTGAGAAGTATTATGAGAGCATCGGAGTTGAGGGAACACCGGATTTCTCAATTTATCAGACTGTCAATGCCAATGCTGTGAGCTATGCCGGCTCTATAGCAACCTCCCAGGGCTTTTATGATTTTGTCAATTCGGCACTTACAGAAGCAGGATATTCAGAGCTTGTTACCAGCCCGAGAACACCGACTGATAATGAGTATGATACTTTTACTATATCACTTCTAAATGATAAGACAATGAGTATGTCATATACAGGACTCGGCGGAGTTGAAAGAATTCGTACAGGTGCAGCGGCAGCGGCTTCATATATTGCAGGCGAGATGGAAAAATTATATCCATATATTACATGCGCTGTTGCCTCGGAACCGACAGTGACCTTGAGAGTATATGTTAATGGATTCTATACTTATATTCAGCCTGATGATGCTTCTATAAAGGCGACTTTGGACGAATATGCCGAGTACAATAGGATTGTTACCGGACAGATTGAAAAGTTCGATTTCCAGTTTGCATACATTTTTAAGATGTCTACGATTATAAAAGGAGCTGTGGGCTTTGTAATAGGATTGTTTATCATTTTTGTTATTGCAATATGTGACAGGAAGGTCCGCACAAGGGAGGAGCTTGAACGGTTTTTTGAAGGTGAAGGTGAATTTCTCGGAGAATTTAAGAAGAATGTCAAGCTTTCAGAGAATATAACTGCGGCATCTATAGGTGCAATGTGCGAGAAGAGCGGAGTCGATGAGGTACTGCTTACAACGGTTGGCAGACAGAAGAATGCAGATGTTATGCAGCGGATTGCGGAGACGGCTTCCACAGATAAGGTTAAGTTTACATGTGTTGATGGTATAGAGGTGTGTGCAGAGACATCAAGGGATATCGCAGCAGCACAGGGAATCATCATTATGGTGAATGGTGGATATGATGAGGTTCATACAATAAAGACAGCCCTCGCAAGGGTTAATACTGTGAATGGAAATATCTTAGGATATATACTTTGCAAATAATTATTACTGAGGTGGAATATAATGAAGATTGCGTTAGTGCATGACTGGCTTCCGACAATGGGAGGTGCGGAGAGAGTTTTATCGGATTTTGTCGAGCTTTATCCTGAGGCACCCATATATACTCTGATATGTAATCATAGTAAGATGGAGGAGCCGCTTAAGAGTGCCAATATTATAACTTCACATCTCCAGAAGAAGAAGGAATGTACCAATCATAGAAAGCTGTTTCCTTTTATGCCTACTGCGATTGAGTCATTTGACCTCACAGGATATGATATGGTGATTAGCAGCAGTTCAAGTGTGGCAAAAGGAGTTATCACGCATCCTGATGCCATCCATATCTGCTATTGCCATTCGCCTATGAGATATGCATGGGAGTTCTCGTATGAGTATGCCGGGAAGATGTCCGGCAAAGGAAAGCTTGTAAGAAAGCTGTTGGATTATTTCCTCACATGGATTCGTGTGTGGGATTATGCAAGTGCAGCCAGAGTTGACTATTTTATTGCAAATTCCGAAAATGTTGCCAAGCGTATCAGAAAGCACTATAGACGCGAGGCTGTAGTGATACCGCCTCCGGTGCGCTGCAGGCTTTTTCAGATATCGGAAAATGATGGGGATTATTTCCTTGTTGTATCTCGTTTTCAGGAATACAAGAGAGTTGATATTGCAATTGATGCGTGCAATAAGCTTGGACTTAAGCTTAAGGTTGTAGGCGACGGACCGGACTATAAGCGCCTTAAGGCTATGGCGGGACCTACAGTTGAACTGCTTGGAAGGGTTGATGACGCACATGTCAAGGAACTATATGCAGGCTGCAGGGCGTTTCTTTTTCCGGGCGAGGAGGACTTCGGAATAACACCACTTGAGGCGATGGCGAGCGGAAGACCGGTTATAGCTTACGGAAAGGGTGGGGCTTTAGAGACGGTTGTTGAAGGAGTTACGGGAACCTTTTTTAAAGAGCAGACAACAGATTCGCTTATAGATGCACTCAGGAGATTTGAGACTATGACCTTTGACAAGCATAAGCTCAGGGAACATGCCGAGAAGTTCGATGACGAAGTTTTTAAGGCAAGAATAAAGGCGTTTGTCGAAGAAAAATATAATGAGAGAAACGGAGTACAGAAATAATATGAAAATCGCGATTGATGCCCGCATGATTCAGATGTCAGGCATAGGAACTTACATTAAGACTCTTATGGGACATGGAATATATGCTGTTGCACTCGGTGATGATAAGGACATTCTGAAATATGATGAGAGTGTACAGGTTATCAATTATGATGAAAAAATATATGGCGCGGGTGAACAGCTTCATTTTCCTTTTAAGGAGCTAAAAAAGAGTGGGGTCAGTCTGCTGCATGTTCCGCATTACAATGTTCCGGTATTTTACAGGGGAAGACTTGCAGTGACGGTTCATGATTTGACACATCTTGTACTCCCCCGGTTTCTGCCTAATAAGCTGGCATACTTATATGCAAGGTTTCTTATAGGCTATGCAGTACATAAGGCTGAGGTGGTGTTCACGGTATCGGAAAACTCCAAAAAGGACATATTGCGTTTCTACAGGGTGCCTGAAGAAAAGATAGCTGTTGTATATAATGCGGTGGATGCCAGATTTGTTCACAGGCAGAGGGCGGATGTTGAATATCTTATTGATAAATACAAGCTTCCCAGGGATAAAAGGGTTATTATGTATGTGGGAAATCTGAAGCCACACAAGAATCTTCCTAAGCTGTTAGAAGCATATTCTGCGATGAAAGACAGGGAGAATACATGCCTTGTCCTCGTCGGTAAAGCGTTTGACAGTGAAGACCTTACGCCGGAAATTAAGAAGCTGGGCATTGAGGACAGCGTTGTAAGGACAGGGATAATTGTGGACAATGAGCTGGTTGATTTTTATAATCTTGCTGATTTGTTCGTTTTTCCATCATTGTATGAAGGCTTTGGGATACCTCCGCTTGAGGCGATGGCATGTGGAACACCGGTAGTATGTTCCGATAATTCATCTCTTCCCGAGGTTGTTGGTGATGCGGCATATATGTTCAATCCCTATGATGTAAACCAGATAAGGGAAGCAATGGAAAAGGTGCTGGGTAACAGCAGTCTGGCAGAAAAACTGATTGAGAGGGGATACAGGCGGGCGGCTATGTTCACGCCTGAAAAAATCGTTGAGACTACCAAGGCTGTTTTTGAAAAAATAAAGGGTTAATGGCAATATGTTAAAAGATATGAACAGCTTCCGGCAGAGAACCGGAAGGACATTATATGAAAAATCAATATTTTATAAGGTGAGCTGTGTGCTTCTTTTTATAATGGTTTTCATCAATGTGACATTTCCTAAGGCGGGTATCAAGCTGGGCGGGATACCTCTTACCGTGGGAAATGTGTTTTTGATGCTCACAATCATGATGTGGTTTTTTTACGTTATCTGGAAGAGATGCTTTGTATTTTCCACAGCGGAGAAATATGTCATTTTAGGCTGTATATACTGGCTCATAAGATTCATGTTCACCATGGTGGGAGGCAGGGTTGGCCTGTCAGACTGGGTAGGTTTTTTTGTTCCACTTGTTATATATCCTTTTACTTTTATAGTGATGAATTACTTTATAACGGAACAAAAGCAGATTGATTTTATAATCCGTATGCTTTTATGGGGAACAGTAATAGTGTTCGTTTTTGGCTTTTTGCAGGCTGCATTCGGGATAGAAAAATTCTCTATTCCGGGACTTACCGTAAATTACACAGATTATATTTCGAGTACTAACTGGTATGCGGAGAAGTATAATGGTGTTCAGGAGGGGGTCACATATTCTAAGACTGTATCAACATACCAGAACGGAAACCTGCTGGGTGTCAATATATTGCTCTTTTGCCCAATGATATATGAAAGTATAGAGAATAAGACGTGGCGCAATATTTATATGCTTGTCTTTATACTTTTCTGTATATTAACAGGGTCTAAGACATGCTGGGTAGGAATTTTTATTTATCTTTTTATAAAGGGTATTGTTATAGTCAATAGGAAGTGGGCAGATGGCCGCAAGGTACAGTTTGCCTGCCTTGTAATTGCGATGATACCTGTGGTTGCGGCTATTTTTCTCGGAATGTTTCCGCAGATTATGGAACGCTTTAAGGATTCATTCACTTTTAAGAATATCAATGATCTCTCCGGGCGTTCGCAGTCTATGAATGAGCTTATCAATTATTTCATTGTCAAGACAGAATGGATACTTACAGGTCCATACGGTCTTACAGCTTATTGGGGAAGCAGCTATGAGATGGCATATTTCTGTATATTGATGCTTGGAGGAATTGCAGGCCTGATTGCATTTCTTGGACCGATTATGTTTATCCTTATTAAATATACAGGAAAGCATATAAAAGAATCCAGGATTTTAAAAGGAATCACACATGGTGTTATAGTATATATAATTATTGCGTTTGTGGAAGGTGCGTTATGGCTGCCGCCTACAGCAATAAATCTATGGATGGTGCTTGCTCTTGGATATAAAATGAGCCTTTTTATGGAGGAAAACAGAAAATGAAAATCGGAATAGATGCAAGACCTTTAAAAAAACAGAGAGCCGGCATTGGTACCTATGTGTATAACATTGTCAAATATCTGAATGATAACGATCCGGGAAATGAGTATTATCTTTTTTCAAACAAGGAGATAATTGTTGATTTTGAATTAAAGGATAACTGGCACACGGTGGTGGAAAATTTTCCTGTAGGAACATTGTGGCTGTCATATCGGGGGAGAGCACTGATAAAACAGTATGGGATAGATGTGTTCTGGGGAACACAGCATGTACTTCCGTGGGGAAAACATGAAAATGTGCGATATGTTCTTACAATATGCGACCTTGCACAGTTCCGCATTAAGAATATAGGAAGCCGCTACAATACAATTATACAGAAATTTTTTGTCAAGGGCTCTTGTAAAAAAGCCGACAGAATACTTGCAATTTCAGAAGCTACCAAGTATGACATCATTGACATTTTCGGCATAGAATCTGCAAGAATAGCATGTACCTATCTGGCAGGGACGGACAGACCGGAGCGGGCAGATGACAAAGAGATAGAAGCAGTTAAAGATAAATTTAAAATAGCCGGCAGATACTTCTTGTATGTAAGCACGATTGAGCCGAGAAAAAATGTTGAGACGATAATTAAGGCATTTGACATATTTATGGAGGCTCAAAATGGGGCAGAAGAGCGGTATTATATGGTGCTTGCAGGCGGCTTGGGCTGGAAGTATGAGAGCGTTCTGAGACTTATTGAAAGCAGTGAATATAAAGATAACATTATAATGACCGGATTTATTTCGCAGAAGGAAAAGCAATGTCTGTTCGAAGGTGCGGAGGCGTTTGTGTATCCGTCATTATATGAGGGCTTCGGAATACCTCTCCTTGAGGCGATGAATTATGGTCTTCCGATAATTACTGCCAATGTTTCATCGCTGCCTGAGGTTGGACAGGATGCGGTCATGTATGTAAAAGAACCTAAGGATGCTGATGACATGGCAGCACTTCTAAAAAAAAGTGCCGGATTGTCTGATGCAGAAAAAGAGACTATTGCATATAATGACAAAAAGCAGCGCGATAAGTTTTCGTGGGAAAAATGCGCCAGGGAGACACTTGGCTATCTGACAGAATAGGAAATGCTATGAATACAGGAATAGTTATACTTAATTATAATGATGCAGGGTCAACACAAAAGCTTGTGGACAGCATCATTGGCTACAGTCTGATAGGGCATATTGCAGTGGTTGATAACTGCTCAACGGATGGCTCATTAAAGCTTCTTGGCGAAAAATACTCGGATAATAAAAAGGTGTCAGTTATATCCTCAGGGAAAAATGGAGGATATTCGTATGGAAATAATTTTGGAGCGAGATATTTGATAGACCAATATGCTGCAGAGGTTATTTTCATAGCTAATCCGGATGTGCTTTTTGATGAAAGTCTTATTGAAGGCATTATACAATGCTTCAAGGCAAATCCCGGATATGGTGTGCTGACAGGAGTTATGATGCGTCCTGATGGCAATGTGGATCCGGCACCTTATAGGAAGCTGTATTCGTATGCACATGATCTAGGCGATTGCTTCCTCACGGTACGGCGTCTTGTGTATGAAAAAAGAACATACAAGGTGGATTACACCGTGCCTTTGATGGATGTTGAAGTGGTGCAGGGGTCCTTTTTTGCAATAACTGCGAAGGCGTTTGAGCAGATAGATGGACTTGATGAGAATATATTCCTCTACTATGAAGAGCTTATTCTCGCAAAAAAATTACAAATGGCAGGATATAAAACCGGTCTTTTGACAGGTGTAACATACCTTCATAACCATTCGGTTTCCATAAGACGTTCGATGAAGAATATCCGTATATGGAAAGCGGTGCTTAAGTCTAAGTATTATTATCAGAAAAGGTATAATAATGCAAATGGTTTTATGATGTTAATACTGCATTTATGCGGGAACTTTTCGCTTTTTGAGAAATTTGTCATTGAAGTATTGAGAAAAATGTTGTAATATAGAACAATAGTGTATAATTAAAAGATAGACAGGTCGTAGAATATATGAATCGTAATAAGCATAGTGGAATCAATATGGTATTGCTTTTGCTTGATTTAATAAGCTTACTTATGTGCTTTTTCAGTATTGATTTCCTTAATTTGCATTTTTTTGATAAACAGATATATATGAGCTATGAGGTTATCTTAGATTTATTAGGACCAATCTTTCTGGCTTATTCGATTGTGTTTATATTTTTTAACCAGAATCAGGATTTTCAAAAAAGAGGATATTTTGAAGAGCTTCTGTATGTTATCAAGATGAATCTCCTTTTTGCGATGGTTATACTGCTTCTCCTCTTTGGAAGCAGGGCAACTGCTACTATGGCAAGACGAGGGCTGTTCGGAGCACTGGGTATGAATGTTGTACTGATGTATGCCGTTCACTGCATATACAAGGCATATCTCAGATGGTGGTATAATAAGAAGAGAAATGTTACACATGTATATCTGGTTACAACTACAGACAGGGCAGAAGGAATTATAAAGCAGCTTAAAAACAGTGATGAGAAATTCACAAGGCGCATTAAGGGTATTGCAATTATCGATAATGACTTAAAGGGTAAGGAGATTGCAGGTGTTCCTGTAGTTGCAGCGTATGAGGATGCCATTGAATATGCGAAGGTCAATATTGTTGATGAGGTATATATTAATGTATCGTATGTGACCGGGAACTCTCTCAGGAATTTTATAATGGAATTTGAGAGGATGGGAATTACAGTATATCTCAATATCAATATTCTTGAGAAATTTGAAGGGTTTGACAAGCAGGTTACCATGTACGGTTCATTCCCTGTGATTTCGTTCTGCGCAAAGACATTTGAAGAGAATAAGATGCTCATAAAGAGAGCTATAGATATAGCCGGAGCAATAGTCGGTCTTCTGATTACAGCGGTTATTACAGTATTTGTTGCACCAGCTATACTGATTGAATCTCCGGGTCCGCTTTTCTTTAAGCAGAAGAGGGTGGGAAAGAACGGAAGATATTTTTACATGTATAAGTTCCGCTCAATGTATAAGGATGCTGAGGAGCGCAAGAAAGCCCTTATGGAGCAGAATGAAATGAAGGGTCTTATGTTTAAAATGACAGATGACCCGCGTATTACCAAAGTAGGTAAGTTCATACGAGCTACAAGTATAGATGAGCTTCCACAGTTTTTTAATGTCCTGAAAGGAGATATGAGTCTGGTCGGAACAAGACCGCCTACGGTCGATGAGTTCATGCAGTATGCCGGATATCATAAGAGAAGGCTCAGTATAAAGCCGGGCATAACAGGGTTATGGCAGGTGAGCGGAAGGAGCAATATTGAGGACTTTGAGGAGGTTGTCAAGCTTGACTTAGAGTATATTGACAACTGGTCAATAGCATTGGATATTAAGATACTGCTTAAAACCATTCTGGTTGTATTTAAGAAGGATGGTTCAAGATAAAAAAGAGAGGAAATAAGGGAAAATGGCAGCAAACAACAAAAAAAAGAAAAAATCCAACAGCAAAAATATTGCAATAATTGCAACATGTTCAATACTTGCACTTATTCTTATTATAGTATTGTGCGTGTACCTTGTATTAAAGAGCTACATAGGAAAAATCAATAAGGTTGACCCTGATGACTGGAGCAATATAACAAGCAACACTAATGAGGTTCAGACTGATGATGATGGAAATGTAATATCTGATACTACAATGTCAGATGAGATTAACAGCTCCGGCGCCGAGAATTTCGGTGATGGAGAAGGACTTGAGAAGGATTATGTTAAGAATATTGTTCTTATAGGTGTTGACAACAGACATTTTGAGAACATCCTGTACAATCCGGGCAATTCGGATGCGATTATTCTCGTATCGTTTAACTCTAAGACACATAAGGTTTATCTCACATCAATTATGAGAGATACAGCGGCATATATCCAGTATAGCGATGCGTTAAAGGCTAAGAACAGCAGACTCAAGGATGGCTATGATAAGATTAACAGAGCGAATGCTGTCGCAGGACCGGAATTCCTGCTTGACATTATTGAAGGTAACTTCAAGATAAAGGTTGATGATTACATACTTGTAGATTTCTATAGTCTTATTGACATAATAGATATTCTCGGTGGTATTCCGATGACTCTTACCGATGCTGAGGCTGAGGCAGCTAACAACTATATCCGTGATATGGATTTCGACAGAGGAGTATCGGATTGGGAGACAGCCAATGTACTCACCGGTGGTGGAGATCTTATCCTTAATGGTGTTCAGGCTGTGGGATATTCAAGAGAAAGACAGACCTCTGGTTCGGACTTTAACAGAACCAGCAGACAGAGAGCTGTAATAGAGCAGATTATTGTTAAGGCTAAGAAGATGAGCGTTACACAGTTGAATGACCTTGCAAATTCTATCCTGCCTAAGGTATATACCAATATGTCAGAAAGTGAGATACTTGGAATGGTTGCGGATGCTGTGACATATTTAGGATATGACCTTGAGCAGTACAGAGTTCCGTTTGACAATATGTATGAGTCGGTAAACGGAAACCTGCTTCCTGATTATGAGGCAACCAACCAGAAACTTCAGGATATAATATTTGCAACAGAATAACAGGCTGAAAGAGAGTGATTACAGCATCTGTAATCACTCTTTTGACATACAAAGCTTTATGTAATTTTAAAAAGCGGAAGGATACCAGAAAATGAAAAAGAAAAAATCTGTAGGAAAAATCATAGGTATAGTTGTGGGATGCATTGCAGCGGCTGTGGCAGTATTCGGTATAAGCTGCTATCTGATTCTGCTCCACTATATCAATAAGAGGAATTATGTGCCTACCAATGAGAATTTTACAATACTTGATGAGACACCTTCATTTATTGAGGACGTTCTCAATCCTACTTCTAAGCCGGCAGGACCTGATACGGATAAGAGTGAGGTTGAATCCTACAAGAATGATGTGGAGAGCCGTGCAGACAGTACGACAGACAGTGATGAAGAGCTTGTGTCCGATGTTATCAATATTTTATTGGTAGGTTCCGATATACGTCCTGATGAGGATGTTGGACGTTCCGATACAATGATTCTTGTGTCAATCAATAAGGAGACAAAGAGAATTGTTGCCACATCATTTCTAAGAGATACTTATGTGAAGCTGCCGATAAAGAATGAGTTTCATAAGCTGAATGCGGCTTATGCGTATGGCGGAATTGAGCTGCTTTTTGAGACGCTTCAGTATAATTACGGTGTTTCGGTTGATAAATATGTTGCAGTGGATTTCCTCTCATTCATCGATGCGATAGATATTTTAGGGGGACTTGATGTTCAGGTATATGAGGATGAGCTATATTGGTTCAACCAGTATATCCATGCCAGCAATCTGCTTGTAGAGCCGCCTGAGCGGGAGAATTCCGATTATGTAGATCATGCCGATGGCTCATACCAGCATCTTAATGGTAAGCAGGCACTTGCCTATGCACGTTTCAGATATGTCGGAAATGGAGATTTCACAAGAACCGACAGACAGAGGAGAGTTGTACAGAATATTTTTGATAAGATTAAGACGATGGATGTGGGTACAATTGTGAAGCTTCTTGACAGTATTATACCTCAGATAACAACGAACCTCACAACGGAGGAGTGTATGGAGCTTATTACATTGCTGCCGGAAATTTCAAAGTATGAGGTTGTATCATGGCATATCCCGGACGAGGACTTCAAGTACATGACAATAGATGGTGATGATGTTGTTGCAATAGATTTCAGCTACTATATGAAGAAGCTGTATAATTACATATACACTGACGCAGAGCCGGAGACTGATAAACAGAATTAGTTAATTGCTGAGTGCTCTAAGAGGTGGCATGCATAATGAAGAAAAAGAGATTAAGATTATTGTATTTTATACCTGTTATTTTGTGGATGGCGGTTATATTCTGGTTTTCGTCAAATAATGGCGATATTTCATCAATGCAGAGCGGCAAAGTCTCATATATGATGGCAAGTGCTGTGGATAAGGCATTCAGGCTTGATATGTCTGAGGCTGAGCGGGTGGGATTCTCCGAGAGTATATCGTATCTCGTGAGAAAGCTGGCACATTTTACGGAATATCTTGTGCTTGGAGTTCTGCTGTATACGGCGGTTGTCAATAATTTTGGGATACTTTTAGACTCTCTCGACAGAGACTTGAGAATTGGGAAAATAGTAAAATTGCGGTATTTTCTCCCGGCAGTCATTGTATTTGGGTATGCGGGGACGGATGAGCTTCACCAGTATTTTGTGCCGGACAGGTGCTGCAGCTTCAAGGATGTGCTTATAGATACTGCAGGTGGACTTACAGGAATCGTAATTATAATTCTATGTAGGTACATTTGCAGAAAAGCCACATATAATAGAGCAGAGCATACTGTGCGGGGATATAAGGATGAGAATATGTAATCTGAGGGAAAAACAGGTAATCAATTCTGCAGACTGTAAGATATTAGGCTATGTGCAGGATGTGGAGTTTGACCTGTGTTCAGGTTGTATCAAGGCGATTATAGTACCGGGTCCGCCGAAGCTTTTCTGTTTTTTTGGTGCGGATTGTGAGTATGTTATACCATTTGAATGTATTGTGAATGTTGGACCGGATGTGATTCTGGTAAATGTGTGTCCTGAGAAAATAGTAGTAAAATTATAGGAGGCGAGATTATGAAGTGTCCGTTCTGCAATGCGGAGAATACAAGAGTTATAGATTCAAGACCTGCCGATGACGCATTTTCAATAAGGAGAAGAAGGCAGTGTGATGTGTGTGACAGGAGATTTACAACCTATGAGAAGGTCGAGACTATGCCGCTGGCTGTTATCAAGAAGGATGACAACAGGGAACCTTATTCGAGGGAAAAGCTTCAGAACGGCATCTTACAGTCCTGCCATAAGCGTCCTGTCTCTGTTGAGGAGATAACAAGAATTGTAGATGAAGTGGAGAATGCGATATTTAACCTGGAGCTTCGGGAGGTTCCGACAAGCACAATCGGTGAGCTTGTGATGGACAAGCTAAAGGATGTCGATGCGGTTGCTTATGTGCGTTTTGCTTCTGTGTACAGAGAGTTTAAAGATGTGAATACTTTTATGGACGAGCTTAAAAAAATGCTAAAATAGGAGGCATAATGTTTAAAAGGTTATATCCCTCAGAAGATGCAGATAACATATATGAGATAGATTTCGAGGATTTTTATTTGAATGGTTACAGGGCTGTTCTGTTTGACATAGATAATACATTGGTAGAACATGGTGCACCTGCAACACCGAAGGTGATTGATTTTTTTAAGAGACTGCATGAGCTTGGATTTGAGACATGTCTTATCTCAAATAATAAGGAGCCGCGGGTGGCTTCGTTCGCGGCACAGGTGGATTCAAGGTATCTGTATAAAGCAGGAAAACCGTCCCCGGACGGCTATTTAAAGGGAGTGGAGCTGTGTGGCGCAGCCAAGGATAACACTCTTTTTATCGGGGACCAGCTGTTCACGGATATATGGGGGGCTAACAGAGCCGGTATACACAGCATACTTGTAAAGCCGATTCACCCGAAGGAAGAGATACAGATTATTTTAAAAAGAAGATTAGAGTGGGTTGTGCTTATTTTTTACAGGAGGTATAAGAAAAAGCATGGGAAAAATTGATGCTAAGACGGCAGTATGTGGTCTTATAGGAAATCCGGTAGGCCATTCGATTTCTCCGTTTATTCATAACACATTGGCAGAAAGACTTGGATTCAATCTTGCATATATGACCTTTAAGGTCGAGAAGGGTGAGGTTGCCACCGCGGTAAAGGGAGCATACGCACTCAATATAAAGGGAATGAATGTCACTGTACCGCATAAGCAGGAGGTCATGGAGGCTGTAATTGAGATTGATGAGCTTGCGAAGAATATAGGTGCGGTCAACACGCTTGTGCGCATTGATGGCGGATATAAGGGATATAATACTGACTATTACGGCATAAAGAGACAGCTTGTATGTGATGGCATTGACATAGCCGGACGTGACGTAATAATTCTCGGGGCAGGAGGAGCTTCAAGAGCAGTTACATTTATGTGCGCCGTCACAGGTGCATCCCGGGTATATCTTTTAAACAGGAGTGTCGACAAGGCAGTAAGTCTTGCAGATGACGTGAATACCTATGTGGGTGGAAAGCGCGTGTATGCAATGCCTCTTGATGGCTACAAGGAGCTTGAAGGATATGGGGGCGGCAGTAAGAAATACATTGTCATCCAGACAACTAGCAAGGGACTGTACCCGGATGTGGATGGAACACCTGTTGAGGATGGCAGGTTCTATGACATGATAGAGGCGGCGGTTGATATAATTTTCAATCCATCTGAGACACGCTTTATGAAGCTTTCAAGGGAGCATGGGACGAGAGCCTACAATGGACTTGAGATGCTGTTGTATCAGGGCGTTGAGGCATTTGAGCTGTGGAATGATGTCAAGGTTCCGGATGAGCTTTGCAGGGAACTTTATACACTTATGAAAAAAGAGATGGGGCAGGAGTAAAAGCTGATGGAAGAAAAACACAAAGACAATAAGAATATAATTCTCATTGGTTTTATGGGCTGCGGCAAGACAACCTTTGGAAAATGGATAGAACAGAACAGGACAAGAAAGTTCATCGATACGGATGATTTTATTGTCGAACATCAAAAATGCTCGATAAATGACATATTTGCGGAGCATGGTGAGGAATATTTCAGGAATCTTGAGACGGACTGCTTAAGGGAGTTGATATCGGAGAAACTCAGTGATACAGTGATATCTGTCGGCGGCGGACTGCCGCTTAGAGAAGAAAACGGAAGGCTTTTAAGGGAGCTTGGGATGGTTGTGTATCTCAGGGCGCGTGTGGATACACTTGTAAAACGACTTTCGTATGATAAGACAAGACCGCTTCTTGCAGGGGGCAATGTTGAGCGGAAAATTACTGAGCTTATGCAAAGACGAGCCGATATATATGAGAAACGAGCCGATATAATAATAGACACAGATGATGGTTCATTTGAAAAAATGTTTGAAAGGATAGCACACTATGAAAATACTTGTAATTAACGGACCGAACTTAAATTTTCTTGGGATAAGGGACAGAAAGATATATGGAACACAGGATTATGACTATCTTATAAAACTATTGAACGATAAGGCGGCTGAGCTTGGGATTGAAATAGAAACCTGGCAGAGCAACCATGAAGGCGCTATAATAGACAGGCTTCAGGCTGCGTACTTTGAACATGAGAGAGGGGAGCTGGATGGACTTGTCATAAATCCGGGAGCTTACACTCATTACAGCTATGCAATCCGCGATGCGCTTGCTCCGCTTGATTTTCCGAAGTATGAGGTACATATATCGGATATACATTCAAGAGAGGATTTCCGCCATGTGTCCGTGACACTTCCCGAATGCTCGAAGCAGATTGCGGGAAAAGGACTTGAGGGATATTGTATGGCTATGGAGGAAATAGCCGGTTTATTAAGAGAAAGGAAAGATGGTTAGTTTATGGGAGATATACACCCCTATTTGGGCGGGCTGCTTTTACTCGCCTTTATTATAATTGATGCTGTGCTGTATGCGTTTTCGTCGGCACTTCAGAATGTAAATGATTCATTTATTGAAAAAAAGCGTGAGGATGAGAATGACAGGAAGGCAAAGAAGCTTGAGCGCCTTGCGGATAATCCCGCTGTACTGTCAAATGCGCTTGATATAACAGTTTTTATAAGCAATGTCGCTGTCGGAGGATATATATTAAGAGCCATTTCAAGGGCTATAGAGAAGGCGGCAAAGCTTCAGTCCATGTGGATAATATTTGCAGTTGCGGTTGTTGTTATTATTCTCCTGCTTGTTGTCGGGGTACTTGTACCTAAGCGTGTCGGAATGAAATTTCCTGAAAAAACACTCTACAGGCTGGTCAAGCCGGCAGGGTTGTTTATCTATATTCTCACACCGGTAGCTTTTGTGGTGACGAAGCTTTCTAATCTTGTGCTGAGGCTTATCGGTATCAATCCGCATGAGAAGCTTGAGAATGTCACTGAGGAAGAGATAATCACGATGGTTAATGAGGGACAGGAGAAGGGTGTGCTTGAGGAAGGCGAAGCAAAGATGATTAACAATATCTTTGAATTCGGGGATAAGGAAGCGCATGATGTCATGGTGCACCGTTCTAACATTGTCGGTATAGATCAGAACGTCTCACTTGAGGAGGCGTTTAAGATAATGCTCAGCAATAATTTTTCAAGATACCCTGTGTATGATGAGGACATTGACCATATTGTCGGCATGATACATCTGAGGGATGCGATTGTTGCCTATGAGAATGACAAGAGCAATGAACCTGCGATAAAGGACATCAACAAGCTTATGCGTGACGCGTATTTTGTTCCTGAGACACGCAATGTGGACGCTCTTTTTAAGGAGATGCAGGCGAATAAGATTCAGTTTGCGATAGTTGTAGATGAATATGGACAGACCTCCGGTATAATTACCATGGAGGATATTATTGAGGAAATAGTCGGAAATATCATGGACGAGTATGATGAGGAGGAGAAGCAGATTGAGAGAACCTCTGAGGATTCATACGAGGTTGACGGATTGACGCTGTTAGATGACCTTGAGGATCTGCTAGATATCACATTTGATACAGAGGATTACGAGACAGTTAATGGATTTATGATAGCACAGCTGCATAGGCTTCCTGCGGATGATGAGAGCGGTGAGGTAGATTATGGGGGCTATCATTTCAAGGTCTTAGAGGCGAAGAACAGGGTAATCCGTAAGGTAAGAATTACAAAGCTTGAAGGTGAGGAAGACAAGAGTAATGACGACAATACACAGACTGACGAATAATATTCCTGTTATCATAGAAAATCTGCCGGGAGCGAGAAGCATAACCTTTGGCGTGTATGTCGGCAGCGGTTCGCAGAATGAGACAGCCTTAAATAACGGAGCTGCACATGCGATAGAGCACATGCTTTTTAAAGGGACGGATAAATACAGCGCCGGTCAGCTCGCAGATATAATGACGGAGCTGGGCGGTGGCATAAATGCATACACATCGAAGGAAAATACCGTATTTTACGGAAAAGTGCTCCCGGAGGATTTTGAGAGGGCACTTTCTATTATGTCGGATATGCTCTTTAACTCGGTGTTTGACCCGAAGGAATTTTCCAAGGAGAAGGGTGTTATAATCGACGAGATAGACTCCTACGATGACTCGGCGGAGGACATGTGCCACGAGCTTTTGCAGAAGCGGGTCTGGAAGGATAATCCGCTGGGTTTTATAATATCCGGCAGCAAGAGCAATGTAAAGAAGCTCACAAGGCAGCAGCTTGTGGATTTTAAGGAGGCTAACTACACAGCTGACAATATTCTTATATCCGTTGCGGGAAAATGCGATGAAGCGCAGATAATGTCTGTGCTTGAACCTTTGTTTGCCGCTTTGCCGGGTTCGGGCAGGAAGCTTATTCCGGGCAGACCGGAATTTAACAGATGCTTTATTTCAAAATATAAGGACATGGAGCAGGTTCATCTGAACATAGCCTTTGACAATGTGCGAAGCTCCGACGAAGACAGATATGCCATGTACATGATCAATTCCATGCTTGGCGGCAATTTGAATTCAAGACTTTTCCAGAAAGTACGGGAGGAGAACGGTCTCACCTACAGCATATATTCCTATAACAGCATGTGTGACCTTGCGGGTCTTTTTCATATATATGCGTCCATGAGTGCGGCGCAGACAGAGAGGGTGTATGAGCTTATATTTGACATAATAGATGAGCTCAATGAGAAGGGCATCGATGGGGACGAGCTGTTCAGGCTTAAAAAGCAGACAAAGATAGAACTCGTGCTGGGGAGCGAGGCGGCGAGCAATACGGTACTGAACAATGCCAAGACCTTCCTGTCCACGGGAAGCGTGATATCGCTTGACGAGGCTGTGGAGCACTACAACGCGGTCACATTGGAGCAGTTCAACAGGTGCATAAGGACATATCTTAGAAAGGATAAGTGCAGTGTGTGTCTGGTAGGAAATGTCAAGGATGTGCCGGTTTCTAAGCTCAAGGGACATTGGAGTAACAGCCAGTCTCCCACTTAGAACATGGTTTGACAATGAAAAAAAGATGTAGTATCATCGAAAAAAGATGATACTACATCTTTTTTGTTTGGCGGCGGTGCTGGGACAGTGGTGTCAGACCCCATGTCCCACGAGTTGGGACACGGGGTCTGACACCACTGTCCCAGCACCGATGTAGAGAGCGGAGGTTAATATGGATAAATCAGAAAGAAAAATGACGAAGATTGCAAGGGAGGTCAGCAAGTTCACCGTTCAGACGATGAAGGAGGACGGAATAGGTACGGCTGAGTTCGATTTCATACATCTGGTAAGGCATAATCCCGGCATAACGCAGACGGCAATCCGGGAGCAGCTAAAGCTCGACAAGGGAGCTGCAGCGAGGAGAACGGCAAGTCTTGAGAGCAAGGGCTACCTGGTGCGTAAGGAAAATCCGTATGACAAGAGAAGTGCCAATTTGTATGCAACCGGGAAAGCAGAGAAGCTTAAGAACTCAAAGGCATATCTTGAAGGGCTGTATTATGAGTGGCTGCTTGACAAGCTTCCGGAGGAGGAGTGCAACGCTTTCGTGGAAACGCTCGACAAGCTGTATCTCCTGAGCAAAACAGAGAGCAGGGCAGGATTTCCGAATTTGAGACGTATAGTTGAGGGTAAGGCAGAATAATGTATTTTCCTCATAAGAATAGGAAGAAGGGAATATAATTATACTATCGCTGAATGTGGGAATATTATAGTCAGAAAAATTTCTTAGAACAGGGCTTGAAAAATGCCGTTCGCAGATGGTATTTTTCATTGACCATGCAGAACTTCAGGATGGGTTTATTCCTTCTAGGAGGTGTGATACCAGGGGCATTGCAGCTCTTGAAGAAATATATGGAGAAGGCTTCAAAATGAAGGGCTCAGGTATCTTGCTGTATATTCCTGTATTATTTGGAGATATTAGATGTGGCAGGATTTGGGTGTCAGCCAGATATAATTTAAAGGAGGTTTCCATGGCGGAAAAAGATAAATCAGAAAAGGATCGCGATGAGATAGAGTCCTTCGGGCAGTTATCCCTGTCTGAGAAGGACGATGAAAGTATAAAACTGATTACAATTATAGGCGAGATAGAGGGACATGAGGTGCTCTCTAACAATTGCAAGACAACAAAATATGAGCATCTTATCCCGGTATTTGCACGGATAGAGGACAGCAAAAAGATTAAAGGCGCGCTTATAATAATAAATACAATAGGCGGGGATGTATCAGCGGGGCTTGCGCTTGCTGAGATGATTGCGTCGCTAAGCAAGCCGACAGTATCGCTTGTAATAGGGGACAGCCATTCAATAGGTGTGCCGTTAGCCGTTGCCGCAGACTATTCGTTCATCGTACCTACCGGGACAATGCTCATTCATCCTGTTAGGATGAGCGGCACGGTTATAGGGGCACCGCAGACCTATGACTATTTTAAAATGATACAGGATAGAATTGTGAGCTTCATTGAGGAACACAGCAGAGCAGAAAAGGGAAGCCTTGAAAAGATGATGATGAACACCAGCATGTTGTCAAAGGATTTGGGGACAATGCTTGTGGGAAGACAGGCTGTTGAGGCGGGACTTATAGACGAAGTCGGAGGACTTGACATGGCACTGGGCAGGATTAAGGAGCTTTCAGTTTGATTTGACCTCATTGTAAAAAAATGCTATAATTATATTAATTGTGTAAATATGTGGAGGGCTTGTGTTGGAGGCGCTAAAGATTATAGTCAGTGGAATGATTGATGGACTCACGGGATTTATTCCCGTGAGCAGCTCAGGACATTTGTTGATGTTAAAGAATGTATTTGGATTTGGAGAGGGAGACAGCATAATTTTTGACCTGTGTCTGAAGCTCGCAACAATAATTGTGATATTATTTGCTTTCAGGAAGGATGTTGCAAGAATAATAAGGCTTGAGAGCGGAATATATGTCAAGCTTGCACTTATGATACTTGCGGCGACTGTTTCGACAGGTATAGTCGGGATGGGCTGCAGAAGCTTTGCGGTCTATGCGGCTAAGACGGTCTTTTTTCCCGGAATATTTATGATATTGACAGGCGTTATGCTTTTTGTCACGGACGGAGTGAAGAAGGGCGAGGTCAGGATATCGGATGCAGGCTTCTTTGAGGCTGTAGTGATAGGAGGTGTTCAGGGACTTTCGGTACTTCCGGGATTATCAAGATGCGGTATGGTAATTACCACATGCCTGTTGTTGGGATTTGACAGGAAGCTTACATGGAGATTCTCATTTCTGTGCGCCGTGCCTTCACTTATAGGTGCTGTGATACTGGATATAATTGACATCGCAAGATTTGGAGTAAATGACGTTGGAAATACAGGATGGTACATATCGGCATCGGTTTTTGCCGTAATAACAGGTTATATAGGGCTTGTTATTCTTAATCAGATACTTAAAAGACGCCGTTTCCGCATACTTTCTGTGTACTGCCTTGCGCTCGGCGGCTTTATGCTTGCTTCAATGATAGTCATGCAGCCATAGCAGGCAGGCTTATCGGGACATAACAGCTGATCGCATGATAATATATTGAGTGATGAAAAGTCATGTAATAAAAGATTATGCAATCAGAATATGACATTTATATTAAATTAGAGAAATGGGGTAACAACAATGGCTTCAACCGGGAATACATCATCTGAAAAAAAGAGGACAACACAGTCTCGGAGAACAGCCTCACAGCAGAGGACAGCGGCTTCAAAGCCGGCAGCATCGAAAGGAACGAGGACAAGTGCATCGCGTTCATCATCCAAAAAGAGAAAAAAGAAAAAGGTGAACAGCGCTGCATTCACGGAAGCAGCTTTATTTATTGCACTGGCAGTTGCACTTATCCTGTTTATAAGTAATTTTGGATTAGCAGGTAAGGCGGGAACATTTTTTGCGGCAATCCAGTTCGGAACCTTCGGAATATTTGCATACATATTTCCCGTGGTGCTTGTCGTGGGTACGGTGATAATGCTTAGAAAGGGAAAGAACAGCGGAGTTGCAAGGGTCAAGTTCATAACGGCGTTTATTGGTGCGATGTTCGTATGTGCATTCATCGAAATGGTGGGCGGCGGTTACATAAAGCTAGAAAAGTTGTCGGACTACTATAATTTTGAGGTTCCATTGAAGAAAGGCGGAGGTATCGTAGGCGGTGCCGTCTGTTCATTCCTGACACCTGCTGTCGGCAAGGTCGGGACATATATAATAATTATTGTTTTTATCATAATAGCCGTGCTTATTATCTCAGAGCGCTCGATAATAAGAAGCCTTACAAACGGAAGCAGGAAGGTTATCAACACCGCAAAAGACGATATCAACGAATATAAGGAGGAATCGGAGAAAAAGAGAGCTATAAGGCAGGAACAGCGGGAGCTTAAGGAGGAACAGCAAAGACAGCGTCGACGTTTTGACCAGAAGGTGAGCGGGGTCGATCTGTCAATTGAGATTCCGGGCACGAACAGGAGAAATGATATATTAGGACCGAAGCAGCCGGAGACTGAGAATATGAGAACCTCAGCAGCCGGAAGGCTATCAGGCCCGGATGTCGCAGAAGTATTTCAGAATGACAGATATTCCGAGAATATTATAGAGATAGATTCCGATGAAAATTCGGATGAGAGTACAGGCGGCATATTTAATCTTCCTAAGTCCTCCCATAGTAAAAGGGATAAATCTGCCCGGGCAGCGGATGACAGTCTTTTTGCAAGAGAATATGATAAGCAGGAAGAGTACCATGATATTCATGGCGATGACAGCAGTGCTTATGCGGATGAAGCTTATACGGAAGCTGATTATGATGATGAAGCCTATAGAAAAGAGCCCGTTGACAATGACATTGTGGATGATTATGCCGATTACTCACAGGAGCAGACTTCATACAGGAATGAAAGTGCTGATTCAGACTATGCTTATGGTGAGCACCTTCAGGAGCTGCCTGAGGACGACGGCTTAGAGCAGTGGCAGAGACAGGAGAAAACGGATGCCGTGGGAAGAACGGTGCTTGAAGGCCTGCAGAAGCAGACGCCGGGAACAGGAACGAAGCATGACAGCGCGGGAACAGGCGGAGCTGACAAAATGGGAACTTCATCAAGTGCTTCCGCAAGAGGCGCACAGCCTGAAAAGACAATGGAGCAGGTCGACGCTGAGATAGATGAGGAGGTAAGACATTCTGAGCAGCTTAGTGAGGAAATTGTCGAAAAGCCTTATGAGTTTCCGCCGGTGGAGCTTCTTCACAGAGGTAAATCGACAAGCTCGACATCACAGAAGGAGCTTCGCGATACAGCAGTTAAGCTTCAGCAGACCTTGTCGAATTTCGGAGTGAGGGTCACGGTGTCCGATGTGAGCTGCGGACCGGCTGTAACGCGGTATGAGATACAGCCTGAACAGGGTGTGAAGGTAAGCCGTATCGTGTCACTTGCCGATGATATCAAGCTCAATCTTGCGGCGGCGGATATAAGAATTGAAGCTCCTATACCGGGCAAGGCGGCAGTCGGAATAGAGGTTCCTAACAAGGAGACCTCGGGAGTTACCCTGAGGGAGCTTATTGAGAGCAAGCCGTTTGAGGAGAGTAAGTCACCGATAGCCTTCGGTGTTGGTAAGGATATAGCGGGACAGGTCGTTGTTGCTGATATTGCCAAGATGCCACATGTGCTTATAGCTGGTGCGACAGGTTCAGGTAAATCCGTATGTATCAACACGATAATTATGAGTATTCTCTACAGAGCCAAACCATCTGAGGTCAAGCTTATAATGATTGACCCGAAGGTGGTTGAGCTGAGCGTGTATAATGGAATACCGCATCTTATGATTCCTGTTGTCACGGATTCTAAGAAGGCAGCGGGCGCACTCAACTGGGCGGTAGCGGAGATGGATGACCGATATAAGAAGTTCGCACAGGCAGGTGTGCGTGACCTTAAAGGTTATAACGCGAAGGTTGAGCAGCTAAAGGATATAGAGGCTGAGGATAAGCCGGCGAAGCTGCCACAGCTCGTAATTATAATTGATGAGCTTGCAGACCTCATGATGATTGCCAAGAATGAGGTCGAGGATGCCATTGTGCGTCTTGCACAGCTTGCAAGAGCTGCCGGAATACATCTTGTAATTGCGACCCAGAGGCCATCTGTCGATGTCATCACAGGACTCATAAAGGCGAATGTTCCTTCAAGAATCGCATTTGCCGTATCTTCGGGTGTGGACTCAAGAACCATTCTTGATATGGTCGGAGCGGAGAAGCTTTTAGGAAAGGGCGATATGCTCTTTTCACCGGCGGGATATCCTAAGCCGGCGAGAATACAGGGAGCATTCGTTTCGGATGATGAAGTAAGCGCCGTGGTTGAGTTTTTGAAGGCTAACTGTGGTGAGTCAGGAGGGTATCATGATGATGTTGCCCGTAAGATTGATAATCCGGCTTTCGCAGAAAGCCAGGCGTTCGGAAATGATTACGATGATTATTTTGCTGAGGCGGGCAGATATCTGATTGAGAAGGGCAAGGGTTCGGTAAGCATACTTCAGAGAGTGTACCGCATAGGCTTTAACAGAGCTGCCAGAATTATGGATCAGCTTGAGGAGGCAGGGGTTATGGGACCTGAGGAGGGAACTAAGCCGAGAAAGGTTCTTATGACCATGGATGAATTTGAGGAGCTTCTGCAGAAGCTCTGAAAATAAATGAAAACACATTACATAGTGAGAAGGAGAATATACATGAAAAGTGATATTGAAATCGCACAGAGCGCTGATATGCGTCCAATCAAGGAGATTGCGGCAAGGTTTGGAATAGGTGAGGAAGACCTTGAGCTTTATGGTAAGTACAAGACCAAGCTTTCGGATGAATATCTTAAAAGCATTGAGAGCAATGAGAATGGTAAGCTTATTCTTGTGACAGCAATCAATCCGACACCGGCAGGTGAGGGAAAGACAACAATCAGCATCGGACTTGCTGATGCGCTTAACAGGGCTGGAAAGAAGACGATGGTAGCACTCAGAGAGCCGTCACTTGGACCTTGTTTTGGTGTGAAGGGTGGTGCGGCAGGCGGCGGCTATGCGCAGGTTGTACCGATGGAGGAGCTTAATCTCCACTTTACAGGTGATTTTCATGCAATCACTTCAGCAAATAATCTTCTTGCAGCTATGCTCGATAATCATATCCAGCAGGGAAATGCTCTTCAGATTGACACAAGACAGATTGTGTGGAAGAGATGTCTTGACATGAATGACAGAGTTTTAAGAAATGTTGTTGTAGGTCTTGGAGCCAAGGCGGATGGTTTTGTAAGGGAGGATCACTTTGTCATCACTGTTGCGACGGAGATAATGGCTATTCTCTGTCTTGCAAATGATATGGACGATTTAAAAGACCGACTTGGAAGGATAATTGTAGCATATAATTATGCCGGTGAGCCTGTCACAGCGGCAGACCTCAAGGCTGTAGGCGCGATGGCTGCACTTTTAAAGGATGCAATCAAGCCTAATATGATTCAGACACTTGAAGGAACACCTGCCCTTGTACATGGTGGACCGTTCGCTAATATAGCGCATGGCTGTAACAGTGTAAGGGCAACGAAGGCGGCTCTAAAGATGGCAGATTATGTTGTGACAGAGGCAGGCTTCGGTGCCGACCTTGGAGCTGAGAAGTTCATGGATATCAAGTGCCGTAAGGCAGGAATTGCGCCTGACGCAGTGGTCATTCTTGCAACCGTAAAGGCACTTAAGTACAATGGCGGGGTGAAGAAGGATGAGCTTGCCGCGCCGAACCTTGAGGCTGTAAAGAAGGGTATTGTCAATCTTGATAAGCACATTGAAAATCTTCATGCCTTTGGTGTGCCGGTTGTTGTAACTCTCAACTCCTTCCTTACCGATACTGAGGAGGAGTATGAGTTTATCAAGAAGCACTGTGAGGATATGGGCTGCGAATTTGCTCTTGCCAGAGTATGGGCAGAAGGCGGAAAGGGCGGCGAGGAGCTTGCGGCTAAGGTTATAAGGACTATTGAAAATAAGAAGAGTGAGCTTAAGTTCACATACGAGCTTGACGCTCCGCTTAAGGATAAGATTGAGGCGATAGCGACGAAGATATATGGTGCAGGCTCAGTGACCTATTCCTCTGAGGCTTCAAGAATGTTAAAGAAGATAGAGAAGATGGGTTATGGAAACCTTCCTGTATGTATGGCAAAGAACCAGTATTCACTTTCCGATGACCCTAATGCACTCGGACGTCCGGAGGGCTTCAATGTAAACATCCGTGAGGTATATGTGAGCGCAGGTGCAGGCTTCGTTGTTGCAATCACAGGAACGGTCATGACAATGCCGGGTCTTCCTAAGGTTCCGGCAGCAGAGAACATTGATGTCGTAGATGATAAGATTGTAGGATTGTTCTAAAAATAGTTAAGCGAGGAATTTTATTAAGATGAAAGATTTTTGTGTCAAAGATATAGTCAGGGCTGTGGGCGGAAGCCTGCTCTGTGGTGATGAGAATGTACAGATAGATAATTTTGCGACCAATTCAGGCAAGGCTGAACCGGGACTTATGTTCGCACCTATTGTAGGTGAGCGCGTCGATGGGCATAAGTACATAGAGAGCGCTTTTGACTGCGGTGCATCAGCGTCTTTGACACAGAATGAGGAGGCTGTTGCAGGCCTGATTGACAAGTGGAGAAGCTTAGGAATACAGCCTAAGCCGATAGTGCTTGCGGAGGATTCCGTGAGGGCTATGCAGCTTACCGCGAAAGAGTATGAGAGCAGGCTTTCGCTTAATAAGGTGGGAGTAACCGGAAGTGTAGGAAAGACAACCACCAAGGAGATGATAGCCTGTGCCCTGTCCGGCGGGCTTAAGGTATTTAAGACCGCCGGGAATGCCAACAGCCAGATAGGAGTTCCTGTTACTATTATGAATATAGCTCCTGATGACGAGGCTGCGGTTATTGAGATGGGAATGAGCGAGAAGGGCGAGATGAAGCGTCTTGCCACTCTGCTTTCCCTCAATGCCGCTGTTATGACCAATATCGGCGTCAGCCATATTGAGCAGCTTGGCTCACAGGAGAATATACTTCGCGAGAAGTGGCATATAACGGACGCCATCACTGAGGGCGGCTGCATTTTTCTCAATGGGGATGACGTATTGCTGAAAGAGCGTGCAGACCTTTGCAGGAATAACTATGCCGGGGTGTTTGGAAAAGAGGATAACAGGAAGCTTAGGATATGCACATTCGGTCATTCGGATGACTGCGATTACAGGGCGGAGAATGAGTATTCCGATGAAAACGGAGTGGGTTTTGACATGCTTCATGGCGATGTCAGAATACCGGTCAGGTTAAATGTGCTTGGAGCCCACAATGTAAACAATGCACTTGTGGCGCTTGCCGTGGCAGATTTTTTCGGAGTGGATTTAAGAGCGGCTGTCAAAGCTCTTGAGGGCTATACAGGTGTTGCCATGAGACAGCATATAACAAAAAAAGACGGAGCTGCCTATATAGATGATTCTTACAATGCCAGCCCCGATTCAATGAAGGCAGGCTTGAGTGTACTGTGTCAGATGCCGGCGGACTATAGGATTGCTGTCCTTGCAGATATGCTGGAGCTGGGTGAGAATACCAAGGAGTATCACAGACAGGTAGGTGAATATGCCGGTCAGAGCAAGGTCGATGAGCTTCTGCTCTACGGAGAGCTTGCCAGGTACATAGGATATGGTGCTGAACAGTATATAGGGAAGATAAAGCATTTTGATACGCTGAGAGATATCACGGAATATCTTAAGGCGGAGATAAAACCGGGGACAGCGGTGCTGTTTAAAGGTTCAAGAGGAATGAAGCTCAACGAAGTGGTTGATGGACTGCTTCGCTGATAAATAATAGATATGTGCTGGGAATATAATTTAGCAGGACACGATTTGCGACATTCAGGGAGGTTTTGCATGATATTAAAGGAATTGATTTCAGAGCTTGATTATACGCTGTACAATGGAAACGAGAATGTTGAGATTACAGAGCTGGTCTGTGATTCAAGAAAGATTGTAAAGGGGTGCCTCTTTGTATGTGTGAGGGGAACGGTATTTGATGGTCATACCTTCATAGATGAGGCAATCAGGCAGGGAGCGGCTGCGATTATAACTGAGGAAAAGGTGGAGATTACCGAAAACAGGAAGAATACTGCCTTTGTAGCAGCTGAGGATTGCAGAAATACACTTGCGATGGTGTCGGCGGCATATTTCGGCCACCCTGCAAAGGAGCTTTTTACTATAGGAATTACAGGCACTAAGGGAAAGACTACAACGGCATTCATGGTTCGCGGGATACTCGAAAGCTGTGGGTATAAGACCGGACTTATAGGAACAATTGAGATAATAACGGGAGCAAGACATATTGAATCCGCCAATACCACGCCGGAATCCTACGATGTCCAGAGATACTTCAGGGAGATGGTCGATAACGGCTGCAAGTGTGTTGTCATGGAGGTGTCCTCGCAGGCTCTCATGATGAAAAGATGCGCGGGAATTACGTTTGATATCGGAGTATTCACCAATCTTGAGCCGGATCATATCGGACCTAACGAGCATGCAAGCTTTGAGGACTATATGCACTGCAAAGGACTTCTGTTTAAGCAGTGCAGGACAGGTATAGTCAATTTCGATGATGAACATACCGCACAGGTGTTAGAAGGTCATACATGTGCGGTAGAGACTTATGGACTTAATGAGGGTGCTGGGCTTAGGGCCGTGAACATACAGTATGTCCATGAGCCGGGACATATAAGCACGGAGTACGATATAGCCGGGGAGAAGCTTCACATCAGGCTTTCACTGCCGGGTAAGTTCAGCGTCTATAATTCTCTCTGTGCCGTTGCTGTGACAAGACATCTTGATGTCGATGATGAGAAGCTTAAGGAGGCACTTTTAACGGTTGCGGTAAAGGGAAGAGTTGAACCGGTGAGGGTTTCGGATAAATTTATCCTGATGATTGATTATGCGCATAATGCGATGAGCTTAAAGAGCATTTTAGAGACATTAAGGGAATATAATCCTAAGAGGCTCGTCAGCGTTTTCGGCTGCGGCGGAAACCGTTCCAAGCTCCGCAGATATGAGATGGGTGAGGTTTCCGGCAAGCTTGCCGATTTTACAATAATAACCTCAGATAATCCGCGGTATGAGGAGCCGCTCGATATTATAGCCGACATAAGAAGCAGCATAGAAAAGACGGGTGGAGAGTTTATAGAAATTCCGGACCGCAAGGAGGCAATCCGCTACGCCATAGAGAATGGCAGAGAAGGAGATATAATCGTGCTTGCCGGAAAGGGACATGAGGATTATCAGGAGATTAAGGGTGTAAAATATCCTATGGATGAGAGAGTCCTTATAAAGGAAGTGCTTGAGGAATTAAAATGTGGTTCGCAGATATCATAGTTGATATATCTATTGATAAACTTGATAAGACATTTCAGTATATTCTGCCGGATGAGCTTTTAGGGAGTGTGGAGATTGGTTCACAGGTGAACGTGCCGTTTGGAAACAGGAGGATAACAGGTTATGTTGTAAATATAACCGATGAGGCTGAATTTGACACGGACAGGATGAAAAAGGTTGAATCAATGGTAACGAATGCGGTTACGATTGACGGACGCATGATAAAGCTTGCATACTGGATGAAGCACAATTACGGAGCTACAATCAATCAGGCTCTCAAGACCGTGCTTCCGGTTAAGGAGATGGTCAAGGAGAAGAAAGAGAGCATTATCGCATTATCACCTGAGTATGTGCAGGATAAGGATAAGCTTGAAAGCCTGATTGCAGAGTGTGAGAAAAAGCATTACACCGCAAAGAAAAGGCTTGTGACGGCACTGGCTGAGGATGGGGACTTAGACGAAGGAATCATAAGGTCGAAGCTTAATATTGCCGGCCCGACAATCACAGCACTTGTAAAGCAGGGAGTAATAATAAGAAGTGACAATATGGTTTACCGCAATCCAATCCATAAGGAGTATGCACCGGCTGCCAAATGTGTGCTTAACCCGGAACAGAGCTATGTGGCTGATTCGATAATAGAGGACTACGATAAGGGCATACATGGCACGTATCTTATAAAGGGAGTCACAGGCAGCGGTAAGACGGAGGTATATCTTGAGGTGATTGAGCATGTGCTGTCCATGGATAAGCAGGTTATTATGCTCATACCGGAGATTGCGCTCACCTACCAGACGGTAATGCGCTTCTACAAAAGATTTGGTAATGTGGTTTCTATTCTCAATTCAAGAATGTCAAAGGGTGAGCGTTATGACCAGTACCTCCGCGCAAAACGGGGAGAGATAAAGATTATGATTGGTCCGCGCTCAGCTCTTTTTACACCATTTGACAGGCTTGGACTTATTGTTATAGATGAGGAGCATGAAGGTGCATATAAGAGTGACAGTGTGCCCAGGTATCATGCAAGGGAGACGGCAGTCGAGCTTGCTGCCATGTGTAATGCTTCTGTTATACTTGGCTCTGCCACACCATCGGTGGACGCGTATTACAAGGCGCGAAGCGGAGAATATAAGCTTTTTGTCATGAATAACAGGGCGGGTGAAAGCACCCTCCCTGAGGTTGAGACAGTTGACCTAAGGGAAGAATTAAGGAGTGGCAATAAATCCATCTTTAGCAGAAGACTTAAAAAAATGATTGAGGAGCGTCTGAATAATAATGAGCAGGTTATGCTATTTTTAAACAGGCGCGGATATGTTGGATTTATTAATTGCAGAGAGTGCGGACATGTGATAAAATGTCCTCATTGTGACATCTCATTGACAGCACATAACAATGGAAGACTTGTATGCCACTATTGTGGATATACCGAGCCGGACAAGAAGCTATGTCCAAAGTGCGGTTCAAAATATATAGGTGGCTTCAAGGTAGGAACAGAGAAGATAGAACAGGCTGTGAAGGAAGCTTTTCCTGCGGCAAGAGTTCTGCGGATGGATTTTGATACGACCAAGGGAAAGGAAGGGCATGAAAAGATTCTTGAGGAATTCTCCGGCGGCAATGCAGATATATTAGTCGGAACACAGATGATTGTAAAGGGGCATGATTTTCCGAATGTAACACTTATGGGAATACTTCTTGCCGATTTGTCATTGTATTCATCGGATTTCAGGGCGCAGGAGAGAACCTTTGAGCTTCTTACACAGGCGGCGGGAAGGGCAGGACGAGGCGATAAGCGTGGGAATGTTATTATACAGACCTACGACCCGTCACATTACAGCATACAGACTGCTATGAAGCATGATTATGATGCTTTTTATGAGCAGGAGATAATGTACCGTGAGCTTATGGATTATCCACCGGTATCGAATCTTCTCACAGTCAAGGTATCATCGAAAAATGAGCAGCTTGCAAATGACATCCCGGTGTGGCTTTTACAGGAAACCACAAAGGAATTAAGAAAAATATATTATGATGAAGACGATATGCCCCGCGCGATAGGTCCGTCGAGGGCTTCAGTGTATAAACTTAATGATATTTTTTCAGTTCTTTTATTTTTTAAACATAAACAGTACACAGTTCTGACACAGGTTAAGGATATATTAGAGAAGTATATAAGGGAACATGAACAGGATTTCAGGATGGTGAGTGTACAGTTTGATTTTAACCAGTAAATTATAAGAAGAGAGGAAAATAAAATGGCACTTAGACAGATTAGAACAGTTGGCGATCCTTGCCTTACCAAGGTATGTAAGGAAGTGGAGGAGGTTAACGAGCGTACACTTACACTTATTGATGATATGCTTGATACAATGTATGAGGCTGAGGGTGTCGGTCTTGCAGCTCCACAGGTAGGTGTATTAAAGAGAATAGTTGTGATTGATGTGGGAGAAGGTCCGATTGTCATGATAAATCCTGAGATTCTTGAGACAAGCGGAAGCCAGACAGGAAGTGAAGGCTGCCTCAGTGTTCCGGGTAAGGCAGGTACAGTAACAAGACCTGATTATGTTAAGGCTAAGGCTTATGACGAAGAGATGAATGAGTATGTTATAGAAGGCGAGGAGCTTTTAGCGCGTGCTATCTGCCATGAGCTTGCACATCTTGACGGTCATCTTTATACCGAGCTGGTTGAAGGGGAGCTTGTCGATACCGAGTCGGAAGAGGACAACAAAAAGAATAAGAAATACAGAAAGTAGATGAGGAATATATGAGAGTAGTCTTTATGGGAACGCCCGGCTTTGCAGTTGGAACTCTTAAGGCACTGCTAGAGGCAGGGCATGATGTGGCAGCAGTTGTCACACAGCCTGATAAGCCTAAGGGCAGAGGAAAAGAGCTTCTTATGACACCTGTTAAGGCGGAGGCGGTAAAACATGATATACCGGTATTCCAGCCGGAGAGAGTAAGAAAGAATGAAGAATTTCTGGAAGAGCTTAAAAAGCTTGCTCCTGACGTGATTGTTGTAGTCGCATTCGGACAGCTCCTTCCTGTGAGCGTACTTACACTTCCTAAGTACGGATGTGTGAATGTACATGCATCGCTTCTCCCGATGTACCGCGGAGCGGCACCGCTCCAGTGGGTCATAATAAATGGCGAAAAGGTGAGCGGTGTTACCACAATGCAGATGGATAAGGGACTTGACACAGGAGACATGCTTCTTAAGGAAGAAGTTGCTATTGAGCCGAAGGAGACGTATGAGACATACCACGATAAGCTTTCCGTTGTAGGTGCGCAGCTTTTAATTAAAACGCTTGACGGATTAGAAGCCGGGACTATTACTCCTGTGAAGCAGGAGGGCGATACCTGCTATGCTTCCATGATAGACAAGAGTCTTGGAAATCTTGATTTTACAAGACCTGCCGTTGAGCTTGAGAGGCTTATGAGGGGACTTGACCCTGCACCGGCGGCATACTCCTTCCTTGACGGAAAGCTGTTAAAGCTTTTCGGTGCGGATGTAGTCGATTCCGATAAGGAATACAGCGCACAGGAGTGTGGTATAATAACCAATATAACCAAAAACACATTTGACATCACAACAGGTGCAGGTGTGCTGAGGGTCAATGAGGTGCAGCTTGAGGGAAAGAAGAGAATGGATGCGGCTTCATTCCTAAGAGGCTGCAGGCTTACAGAGGGCACAGCGCTTAAAAACAGCAGGTAGTAAACAGATTACCTGAAAAACATATAGAAAGGATGATATATATGGTTTTAGCATATTATGGCTATGGATACGGTTATGACCCGACATGGATTTTACTTGTTATCACAGGTATCATAGCAGTTGTGGCACAGATTCGTGTATCATCAAGCTTTGCAAAGTACAGTAAGGTTGAGAGCCGTACAGGTCTTACAGGAGCTGAGGCGGCTGAGAGAATACTTCACTCAAAGGGAATATATGACGTTAGAATACAGCATATTGCCGGAAGTCTTACAGATAATTACAATCCTGCGGATAAGACACTTAACCTGTCAGATGCCACTTATAATTCACGTTCTGTGGCAGCGATAGGTGTTGCAGCACATGAGTGCGGACATGCGATACAGCATGATGAGGGCTACTCATTCTTAAAGTTCAGGACGATGCTGTTTCCTATAGCAAGCTTTGGCTCACAGTTTTCGTTCATACTTATACTGCTTGGACTCTTCTTCGGTTCATTCAGTGTGCTTATCGATGTAGGTATTATACTCTTTTCGTTTGCAGTGCTTTTCCAGATTGTGACGCTTCCGGTAGAGTTTAACGCGTCATCTCGTGCACTTGCATTGTTATCGGATAATGGTATACTCTATGACAGTGAGGTAGACCAGACGAAGAAGGTTCTTAGTGCGGCTGCAATGACTTATGTGGCAAGTGCCGCTACAGCTATTATCCAGCTTGCAAGATTACTAATGCTGAGAGGAAGAAATCGTGACTAATACGATAAATGAAAGAGAGATTGCTCTCGATGTTCTTATGGAGATTAACGAAAGGGAACAGTATATACATGTTCTGCTGAATGATGCACTCAGAAAATATCAGTATCTCGAAAAGAATGAGAGAGCATTTATAACAAGGCTTGTAAAAGGAACAATGGAACGCAGAATGACACTTGATTATGTAATTAACCAGGTGTCTTCTGTGCGTGTAAATAAGATGAAACCGCTCATCAGAAATCTTATGCGTATGAGCGTATACCAGATGATGTATATGGAACAGGTGCCGGTGAGTGCAGTCTGCAATGAAGCCGTAAAGCTGGCAAAGAAAAGACATTTTACAAATCTTAGCGGTTTTGTCAACGGAGTACTTAGAAATATAAGCAGACAGCTTCCTGCGATGGAGCTGCCGGATGATTACAGTGTGCGGTATTCGGTGCCGCAGGAGCTTGCAGATATGCTTAAAGCTTCATACGGCGAAGAGACTATGAAGCTTATTCTTGAGAGCTTTTTGAAGGACAGTAAGGTATCCGCTGTGGTTAACACCATAAAGATTACCAGGACAGAGCTTATGGAAAGACTGACAGCGCAGGGAATTGAGGTGACGGACGCCCCGTATGTGGAGAATGCTTTTATCATGTCCGATTACAATTATCTTGAGGAGATACCGGAATTTATTGACGGAATGTTCCAGATACAGGATATAAGCAGTATGTTAGCCGGCATGATAGCGTCACCGTCTAAGGATTCTACTGTAATTGATGTATGTGCCGCACCGGGAGGTAAGAGCATATTTGCTGCTCTTATGATGGAAGGAACAGGTCATGTCATTTCAAGGGATGTTTCAGAAAAAAAGACCGGTCAGATAGAGGAGAACGTGCAGAGACTTGGGCTTGGTAATATAAGCGTCGAGACTGCGGATGCGCTGGAGCACAATTTAGCAGATGAGGAGACTGCGGATATGCTTCTTGCGGATATTCCGTGCTCAGGACTTGGCATTATAGGAAGAAAACCGGACATAAAATATAATGTGAGCCAGGAAAAGCTTGATGGAATAGTAAGGCTTCAGAGAGATATTCTTGATTCCGTGTGCAGTTATGTAAAGCATGGAGGGTATCTTGTATATTCGACATGTACACTTAACCCAAAGGAAAATGAAGAGAATGTACGATATATTATGGAAAAGGGTTTTGCTCCGGTTGATATAAATGATTTACTTCCGGAGAGCCTTGTAAATGACGCGAAGAAGGCAGGAGAAAAGTATCTTGATAAGCTCCACAGTGATGCCGCACGCGGCATGCTCACGCTTATTCCGGGAGTATATGAATGCGATGGCTTTTTTGTGGCAAAACTTAAGAGGATATAAAACAGGAGGAAATGAATGGATAGCAGTGTTGTTGACGATAGTCTGAAGCTTCCGTATGAGGATATAAAATCACTCACGAAGGCGGAGCTTACGCAGTTGATAGGAGCGCTGGGTGAAAAGAAGTTCAGGGCAGAGCAGGTATATGACTGGATTCACAGGAAGCTGATTACCGACTATGAAGATATGAAAAATGTCCCGAAGCTTCTAAAAGAAAAGCTTGCCGATATAAGTCCTCTTACGGTTGTGACACAGGTTGATAAGCAGGTGTCCGCAATAGACGGCACGGCTAAATATCTTTTTAAGCTTGCTGATGGCAACCTGATAGAGAGCGTCCTTATGAGATACCGTTTCGGAAACTCTGTATGTATATCCTCACAGGCAGGCTGCCGTATGGGGTGCAGGTTCTGTGCCTCTACATTGAACGGACTTTCAAGAAGCCTTCTTCCTTCAGAGATGCTTGACCAGATATACAGAATACAGGCAGATACAGGTGAGAGGGTATCACATGTTGTTATAATGGGAACAGGTGAACCATTCGACAATTATGAGAATGTGAGAAGATTTATTACACTTCTTACGGATGAGAACGGAATCAATATCGGGGCAAGAAACCTCACGATTTCTACATGCGGCATTGTTCCGAGAATAAGACAGTTTGCCGATGAACAGCTTCAGGTGAATCTGGCGATTTCGCTTCATGCTCCGAATGATGAGCTTAGAAAGACATTGATGCCGGTGGCAAACAAGTATTCAATAGAAGAGCTTATGGACGCATGCAGGTATTATGTTGATAAGACATCACGGAGAATTACATACGAATATAGTCTTGTGAAGGGTGTTAACGATGGAAAAGAGCAGGCATTAGAGCTAATACATCTTATCAAGGGAATGAACTGCCATGTTAATCTGATTCCGGTTAATCCTATAAAGGAGAGAGATTTCAAGCAGACAGAAGGACCACAGATAAGCAGTTTTAAAAATCTTCTTGAAAAAAATGGAATTGCATGTACAATAAGAAGAGAGATGGGTAGAGATATTGATGGGGCCTGCGGACAATTACGTAAGAGCCACTTAGATGAAGATAACGCGGAATAGATATTCTGTGTGGAGGAATGTAATGAGGGCATATGCAACCACAGATGTAGGCAGAGTAAGAAGGGTCAACCAGGATTACATCTTTTGCAGTATGATGCCGGTAGGTAAACTTCCGAATCTGTTTATTGTAGCAGATGGAATGGGAGGTCATAAGGCAGGTGATCTGGCTTCACGTTTTACAGTGGAGACCTTAATTAATAATATTAAAAATTCAAGCTCTGATAATCCTATTACAATTATCAACGATGCTATTGTGAATGCTAATACGCTTCTGCTTGAAAAAGCAGCGGAGTCTGAGGATTATGAGGGGATGGGAACAACACTGGTCGTATGTACGATTATCGGGGAATCTATGTATGTGGCCAATGTTGGAGACAGCCGGTTATACCTGTATGACGGAAAGCTTTCACAGATTACAAGGGATCACTCGCTTGTTGAAGAGATGGTGGCACTGGGAAAGCTTAACCGGGATGAGGCGAGAACTCACAAGAGAAAGAATGTAATTACTCGCGCCATAGGCGGAGGAAAAGAGGTTATGGCTGATTTTTTTGAAGCCGAGCTGACAGCCGGAAACAGAATCATCATGTGTTCGGATGGCTTAAGCAATATGGTTGATGATGGGGAAATAGAACAGATATTGTCTTTGAACCTTCCGATTGAAGATAAGGCAAAAAGACTGATAGACATGGCAAATGAAAGCGGTGGCGCAGATAATATTGCCGTTGTCATCGTAGAGCTCTAGTAGGAGGTAATATGGAAAAGCCGGTATTTATTGCAGATAGATATGAGATACTTGGAAAGATTGGATCCGGAGGAATGTCGGATGTGTACAAGGCGAAGGATCACAAGCTGAATCGCTTTGTAGCCATTAAGGTTCTTAAGCCGGAATTTAGTGAGGACAGGTCTTTTGTGACTAAGTTCCGTGTGGAAGCACAGTCTGCGGCAGGACTTATACACGCTAATATTGTAAACGTATATGATGTCGGTGATGAAGATGGAATATACTATATTGTTATGGAACTGGTAGAGGGAATAACCCTCAAAAAATATATAGAAAAGAAGGGCAGGCTTGGAGTAAGAGAGGCTGTAAGCATAGCTATCCAGGTAGCTCAGGGAATTGAAGCAGCTCATAATCATCACATAGTGCATCGCGATATTAAGCCCCAGAATATTATTATATCTAAGGAAGGTAAGGTAAAGGTAACTGATTTTGGTATTGCCAGGGCGGCTACCTCCAATACGATCAATTCCAATGCGATGGGATCGGTGCATTACATTTCGCCTGAGCAGGCAAGGGGCGGATATAGTGATGAGAAGAGTGATATATATTCGTTCGGTATCATGCTCTATGAGATGCTCACAGGAAGGGTTCCTTTCGAGGGAGACACAACAGTATCTGTGGCATTGCAGCACATTCAGGATGATATAGTTTCACCTGCCAAGCTTGTACCGGGGATTCCTGTAAGTGTAGAAAAGATTGTTTTAAAATGTACCCAGAAGAGAACAGAGAGAAGATATCAGACAATGTCCGACCTTATAGCGGATCTTAAGCATTCTCTTGTGGCTCCGAATGAGGATTTTGTTGTAATGCGTCCTGTTGCAAGCAATGGACCTACCAAGATGATAACAGAGGATGAGCTTGATATGATTCATCAGATGTCATCTGTGAAATCCACCAACATCAGCAGCAGGAAAAAGGATAGTATTTATGATGATTCCGATGATGAAATGGATGATGAAATGGATGATGATAACGATGATGTCCGGAATAACCACGATTTGGAATATTATGATGATGACGATGATGATTCTGAGGATTCAGGCAGTTCAACTGTCGACAAGGTTATAACAGCTCTTGGAATTTCGGTGGCAGTTATCATAGTCATTATAACAATCTTCATTATATTTAAGATGGTTTCGGTTCTTTCGGGAAGCGGAAATCAGGGAAATAATAATCAGACAACAACTCAGTCCACACAGGAGAACGATGGAAGAGTTGAGGTTCCACGGGTGACAGGCTATAATTATGAAGATGCACAGAAGATGCTGAATGATGTGAATCTCGGTGTGAAGCTGACATACGATAATTCATCCTACGATGCCGGTATGGTAATCGAGCAGAATGTCACAGCAGGAAGCCGCGTAAAGGAACATACCACGATTGTCCTGACGGTGAGCAGCGGGCCTGAATCATTCTCAATGATAAATGTCGATGATATGACTGAGGATAATGCAACGGAGGCTCTGTATGCACTTGGTCTTAAGGTTAAGGTGGAATATGTTGAAAGCTCTGAGGTGGAGCAGTTCCGTGTCATAAGCTCAACGCCTAAGCATCTTGCAAAGGTTAAGCAGGGTGATGAGGTTACATTATATATCAGCATGGGAGACGGAAAGGTATATACAGAGGTTCCTAATCTGCTTGATAAGACCGAGGATGAGGCAAAACAGGCAATAACCTCCAATGGCTTTGTTGTGGGAACAATAAAGCGCGAAGGAAGCGCAGCTGTAGCTGCAGGTCATGTAATAGCCCAGAGTGGTCCGGCAGCGGGAGAGAAGGCTGCAGAGGGCTCAACCATCAATTTCGTGGTAAGTACAGGGACGGATTCATCGGTTAAGTATGTATATCTGTCAAAGACAGTTCTTGTGGAGGATCTTACATCAGGAAATAAGGTTCCTGAGGATGCAACATTCATCAGACTTAATTTTGTTCTTGCACAGAATGGAAATGAAAAGAACATAGCCTCTCAGGAATATACTTCTTATGCGGGAATGACTGAAAAGTCGATTCAGGTTCGTGAGACACTCTCTGATTTTTCTAAGGGAAGTGCACAGCTTAGAGTATTCGCATATTACGTTTCTCCTTCTTCTGAGCAGACGGTGCAGCTATGTACACTTGATGTAACATTGACAGAATAGTGGGAATATATATGCAAGGGAAAATTATCAAAGGAATTGCCGGATTTTATTATGTGCATGTGACCGGCAGGGAAACATACGAGTGTAAGGCGAAGGGTGGTTTCAGGAACCAGAATGTGAAGCCGCTCGTAGGCGATAATGTTGAGATTGATATAGTTGATGATGAAAAGCTTCTTGGCAATATTGTTAAGATATTGCCAAGGAGCAGTGAGATGATAAGACCGGCGGTGGCAAATGTTGATCAGGCGCTGCTTGTGTTTGCCATTTCAACGCCGGCACCTAATCTCAGGCTTTTAGACAGCTTTCTTGTGATGATGGAGGGATATGAGCTTCCTACTATTATCTGCTTTAATAAAATAGATGAGGTTGAGCAGGATGAGATAGACAGACTTTCACAGATATATGAAAAGAGCGGAAGCCATGTTCTGTTTACAAGTACGTTTACCGGTGAAGGTCTGCCCGGGCTCAGGGAGCAATTAAAGGGGCACACCACAGCACTTGCCGGACCATCGGGTGTAGGAAAATCATCGATTCTCAATTCTTTAATTGAGAATGTACACATGGAGACAGGAAGCATTAGCGATAAGATTGGAAGAGGAAAGCATACGACGCGTCACTCAGAGGTGTTCGTTCTGGACGATGACAGTTATATTCTTGATACTCCGGGCTTTACATCGCTGTCTGTTATGGTTGAGGATAAAAACAGACTTAGATTCTATATGCCTGAGTTTAGTGAGTATGAGGGTGAATGCAGATTCGCCGGCTGCGTACATGTGAATGAGCCTGATTGTGCTGTCAAGAATGCGATAGAAGAAGGGCTGATAAACAGAACACGGTATGACAGCTATGTTGAAATGTACCATGAACTTGAAAATACAAGAAAAAGATAAAAACTCATAGAGCTTACATAAGCTCTATGAGTTTTTTTACGTTGTCGGCAGCATTTCCTTTAAAAACTGCTGAGCCGGCAACAATAATATTAGCACCTGCCTCGTGTATATCCCTGATATTATCGAAGTTCACACCGCCATCTATTTCAATATCATAGTTAAGACCAAGCTCATCACGTAATATAACAGCTTCTCTTAGCTTGTCAAGGGAGGCTTCAATAAATTTCTGACCTCCGAAGCCCGGAACAACACTCATTATAAGAAGCATATCTGCCAGCGGCAGATATTCTCTGACATCGCTAAGCGGAGTGTCGGGATTCAAGGTGATACCTGCTTTTACACCAAGCTCCTTGATTCTTTTAAGTGTAGCGGCAGTGTCCTTGCAGGCCTCCACATGAACCGTGATTATATCTGCCCCAAGAGAGGTGAATTCATCAACATATCTGATAGGCTCTTCTATCATAAGATGTAAGTCGAAAATCTTATCTGTCAACGGACGGATTGATTTTATTATAGGCATTCCGAAGGAAATGCTTGGGACAAAAATTCCGTCCATGACATCAATGTGAATGTATTCTGCACCGGCTTCATCTATAGTATGAATATCCCTTGCAAGATTTCCGAAGTCGGCAGACAAAATGGATGGTGATAATATATTTTTATATTTCATCAAGGATACTCCTTTAAATATTCAAGTCATTTTGTACAGGTCTGTAGAACATTTCGCGGACTTCAGCAGGCTTCTTAGTCTGAGCCAGTATCCACATCAGCTTGGCAACGATTGCCTCTGTTGTCATGTCGTAGGCCTCTATCAGACGATATTTCTTTTTGATGACTTGTCCGACCATGTACACGGACATATCGCTTCCTTCATGGGGAACCTGCGTGGTCATAACAAGCGCTTTGCCACAAGCAATCCAGTCGGCTACGGCATCGACAAAGCTCTCATTGTCATAGCATGGGATGCCGCCTACACCGAAGCTCTCTATTACAAGCCCATCATAGTGATCTTTTAAAAAGGAAAAAATGTCGGGATTCATACCCGGAACAAGACGGAGTACAAAGACCTTAGGGTCAAGACTTGTATAAAAGTCCGGCCCATCCTCAGACACCTTTTCCTCTATATAATATCGGACTCTCCTGTCACGCACTATGGCTATCTCTGGAAAATCAATGCTCTTAAAGGCGTTAAAGCTCTTGGTGTGCGTCTTCCTTGCGCGCGTTCCGAGTATAACCTTGTTGTCAAAAAGGATGTGTACTCCATGTGCATGTTCATCACATGCGAATACGATGGCATTTAACAGGTTGCTTCTTGCGTCTGAGTCGACAGAGGCAAGAGGGCGCTGTGAACCCGTTATGACAATGGGCTTCATGCTGTTCTGAACCATATATGAAAGCGCAGCAGCCGTGTAAGCCATTGTATCGGTTCCGTGTGTTATGACGAAGCCATCGTATGAGCTGTAATGCTCTTTGAGACATTTTACCATTGAAATCCAGTGCTGATAGCAGACATTGGTGCTGTCAAGATTGAATAATCCGTAGGTTGTTATTGAGCATATCTCATCGACCTCAGGAATATATTCAAGTATCTCATCAGATGTTACGGATGGAGCTAAGCCATCGGATGTCTGTCTTGAAGCGATTGTTCCACCTGTTGTAATCAGAAAAATTTTTTTCATATAACCTCTTCTAGCTATGATATCCTATGATGGAAGATTATACGTTGAAGCGGAAGAGCACAACATCTCCGTCCTTGACAACATAATCTTTGCCCTCAAGACCTACAAGTCCCTTCTCCTTGGCAACTGTGTAGGAACCGCAGTCAAGGAGATCCTGATAGTTGACAACCTCGGCACGGATAAAGCCACGCTCAAAATCGCTGTGTATCTTTCCGGCAGCCTGAGGAGCCTTGGTTCCCTTGGTGATAGTCCAGGCTCTTGTCTCTGTAGGACCGGCAGTGAGATAGCTTATAAGTCCGAGAAGAGAGTAGCTGGCTCTTATCAGCTTATCAAGACCTGATTCGGATAAACCAAGGTCTGCTAAAAATTCCTTCTTGTCCGCGTCATCAAGTTCGGAAATCTCCTCCTCAATCTTTGCACATACAACGAACACTTCACTGCCTTCCGATTCTGCGAATCTGCGTACCTCGGCAACATATTCGTTGGAGGCTGCGTCATCTGCAAGGTCATCCTCGGATACATTGGCGGCATAGATTACCGGCTTGGCTGTGAGAAGAGTGTAGGAAGCAATCAGAGCCTTCTCGTCATCATCATCTGTCTCAAAGCTGCGTGCGGACCTGCCCTCCTCAAGGTGAGCCTTGAGTCTCTTAAGAAGCTCATTCTCCTTAGCGAGAGCCTTATCATTCATGGCTGCACGTCCGACCTTGGCGATTCTTCTTTCAAGAATATCTATATCTGAGAATATAAGCTCGAGATTGATGGTATCAATATCTCTTATAGGGTCAACACTTCCATCTACGTGTACAATGTTGCTGTCCTCGAAGCAGCGCACTACATGTACAATAGCGTCAACCTCACGGATATGTGAGAGAAACTGGTTTCCAAGTCCCTCACCCTTGGAGGCACCCTTTACAAGTCCCGCGATATCTACAAACTCAATGGCAGCAGGTGTGATTTTAGCTGAATTATAAAGTGCAGCAAGTTTATTTAAACGCTCATCCGGAACAGTAACAATGCCCACGTTAGGGTCAATGGTACAGAACGGATAGTTAGCGGATTCAGCACCTGCCTTTGTAAGTGAATTAAATAACGTACTTTTGCCGACGTTCGGCAGACCAACAATACCTAATTTCATATTGATTCCTCGTTTCTGTTTACTTAAAGATGTATCTAATCATACTGATTTATAGTAGCATAATGGGAAGAAAAAAGCAATGCGAATGCCCGAATAACTATAAAATAAAGTAACTGTTCAGAGCCACCTCGAAAATGCTATGCATTTCCTCGGTGTGGCGTATCCGCCAAATAGATTTTCATATAAAAGCGTTCATTTGTGCAAGCACAACTCACACTTTTATACGAAAATCTGCTTGGCTCTGAACAGTTACAAAATAAACAAGGGGGTTGTCATTGGAAAATAAAAGAAGTATTATATATATAATTATTTTTTGGTATGGAGGTTATGTATGAACACAACAATTAGATTTCCGCATCTTGGACTTACCCTCAACCCGGGTAAATCATTTACGGTGTTCGGAATTGAGATTGCATATTATGGAGTGATAATAGCGCTTGGTATGCTTGCCGGTGCACTTGTCGCCTACCGTGAGGCGAAAAAGACGGGACAGAAGGTCGACGATTACATTGATTTTACGCTGTATACACTGATTGCAGCCATAATAGGCGCCAGAATATACTATGTCATTTTTGAGTGGGACTATTACAGCGCGCATCCGCTTGAAATATTCAATCTCAGGGCGGGAGGACTTGCCATATACGGAGGAGTGTTAGCATCCGCTCTCACACTTTTTATATTTACGAAGGTAAAGAAGCTTAAGTTCTGGCTTATGGCGGACACGGCTGTTCAGGGACTTATAATAGGACAGATTATAGGGCGCTGGGGCAACTTCTTCAACAGGGAGGCGTTCGGCGGCTACACGGACAGCCTTTTTGCAATGCAGCTTCCTGTATCTGAGGCGAAGGGAATCACACAGGAGCTCATCGAACATCTTGTGACTATTGACGGTGTGAGCTATGTTCAGGTGCACCCGACCTTCTTATATGAAGGAACCTGGAACCTGCTGCTGTTTATCGGTATCTGCCTCTACAAGAGACATAAGAAGTTCGACGGAGAGATATTCGCGATATACCTTATGGGCTACGGCGTGGGACGATTCATCATAGAGGGACTCAGAACAGACCAGCTTGTGATAAAGGCATTGGGCGGAATAGCTGCCTCACAGGTGCTCTCCATAATACTTATTGTATTAGCGGTGGCGTTTGTTATATATAACAGGGTGCAGCTAAAGAAGAGAACACCGGTAACCAAGGATGGGAATGAACAGTAGAGAGAAGTAAAGATATACCTTATACACTTTTGCAAAATAAAAAGAATAGAAATTGTACGAATATTATAGAAAAACCATCTGTTTGGAGAAAATATCCAAGCAGATGGTTTTTGTTTTCTGGGAAATTCTTCCTCTACAGCAAAAAGGACTTGATTTTAGTGTATTAAAGGTATAAAATGTCATCATAAGTGGTGAAAAGTGAAACAAAGTGGTAGAAAGTGGTAGATTGAGTACGCTTTTTCCCATCAGAGAAGTACGAAGTGAAGGGAGGCGGTGATAATAATGTTCATGGGCGAGTACAGCCATTCCATAGATGCTAAGGGAAGGCTGATTATGCCTGCCAAGTTCAGAGAACAGCTTGGAGATGAATTTATTGTCACTAAGAGCCCGGATAAATGTCTGTACATATATTCTAATGATGACTGGAAGGCTTTTGAGGAGAAGCTTGCCACCCTGCCTATTACGAACAAGGAGACAAGACAGTTTGTGAGATTTTTCCTTGCGGGAGCGGCAGACTGTGAGGTGGACAAGCAGGGAAGGTTTCTTCTTCCGGCAGTGCTCAGGGAGTATGCCGGGCTTGACAAGGAGGTCATATTAGCCGGAGCTTCCAAGAAAATCGAGATTTGGAATAAGGACAGATACTTAGCTGACCAGAAAGAGTACGAGGACAATATTGATGAAATCGCAGCCAATATGGAGAAATTCGGTTTCAGTATTTAAGGAGAAAGTATATGGAATTTGAACACATACCGGTGTTACTTAACGAAACAATAGATAGTCTTGCAATCAAGCCGGATGGAATATATGTGGATGGAACCTTAGGGGGAGCCGGACATTCATACCATATATGTGAGCATTTAGGAGAGAACGGGAGACTTATAGGTATCGACCAGGATGAGGAAGCGATAGCTGCGGCGACCAGGAGACTTGAACCCTTCGCCGATAAGGTGACTATAGTCAGAAGCAATTATGTGAATATGAAAAATGTACTCGCTGAGCTTGGGATAAATAGGGTTGACGGAATACTTCTCGATATAGGAGTGTCATCCCATCAGTTAGATGACGCGGACAGAGGCTTCACCTACAAGGATGATGATGCACCGCTTGATATGAGAATGGATAACAGGCAGAGCCTTACGGCTGAGGTTGTGGTGAATGAGTATTCCGAGAGCGAATTATTTCATATTATCAAGGACTATGGCGAGGATCAGTTTGCCAAGAATATCGCTAAGCACATAGTACGCATGAGGAATGAGATTGGAAGAATCACAACGACAGGACAGCTTGTCGAGGCTGTCAAGGCTGCTATTCCGATGAAGTTCCGTGCTACGGGAGGACATCCTGCGAAGCAGACCTTTCAGGCAATAAGGATTGAGGTTAACAAGGAGCTTGATGTACTTGAGAACTCCATAGACGATATGATAGAGCTTTTGAATGATGGAGGAAGATTGAGCATTATCACATTCCATTCACTTGAGGACAGGATAGTCAAGAATGGATTTAAGAAGAATGTGGATGTGTGCACATGTCCTCCGAATTTCCCGGTATGCGTGTGCGGCAATAAGCCGAAGGGTGTGATTATAACGAGAAAGCCTATTGTACCGACGGAGGAAGAGCTTGAGGTAAATAAGAGAGCAAAGAGTTCAAAGTTGAGGGTTTTTGAAAGAAGGCGGGATAATTAAATGGCAGATAGCAGAAATAATAGAAATTCATACAGAACAGTCTATGTTAATGATAACCTTGCCCGCAAGCAGGAGGCATACATTGAGACAACATCTCCTAGAAAGCGGGAGATAGTAACACAGCAGCCGGAGAAACAGGACTTACACAAGGCGCACACAAAGGCTAATCATGGACTCAGTTCCAGCTTCGGTTTTGCATTCACACTGGTGATGGCAGGAGTCATGGTTGGAATTTTTATCGTGCTTACAAAATATATTTCACTTAATATCAACATGACACAGAAAGCAAGGGAGATTGCAAGCCTCAGAAAAGAACTTTCAACTATGACCATGGAGAATGATAATCTGGAAATCTCTATCAATTCATCCATAGATTATGACTATATATATAAGGTCGCTACTGAGGAACTTGGAATGGTTTATCCATCGTGCAGTCAGATTGTCAGCTATGACAGTGAGGACAGTGAGTATGTTGTCCAGTATAAGGATGTGGAGTAGGTACAGCTATGAACAACAGTAATATCATGCAGCCGGATGAGACTAAGCCAGTTAAGAAGGAATATGCTTTTGTCCGGAAGATAAAAACAAGGAAATTGCAACGGAAGATGAAATTTAAGCTGTTGTTTGTGGCAGGTGTCGTTGTGATTGCCTTTTTTTTACTTGCATTAAGAATGATAGATATAAACCGTTCTAATCAGGATCTGTATTCCAAGAAAGTATTTGATAACCTCAGATATAAGAACTCAACAATTCTTGCTAAGAGAGGGGACATAACGGACAGAACGGGAACGGTGCTTGCATATTCACAGAAGGTCTATAATCTTATACTTGACCCTAACAACTATTGGGAAGAGGATACGGACAGGGAGGCAAATATAGAACTGCTGGTTCAGTGCTTAGGTCTTGACAGGCAGGAGCTTCTTGATACATATAACAGCTATGAGAATAAGAACTGTGCTTACAAGAAGGTGTTGAAATATCTCACCTATGACCAGGTTACGGAGTATAAGGCAGCAAAGGAGGCTGATTCCAATAAATATGCTGCTTCATGGCTAGAGGAGGAGTACATAAGAACATATCCCTACGATTCATTGCTTGCCTCCGTGTTAGGGTATGCAACGGAGGCCACGGGTGTAATCGGAATTGAAAATCAGTACAATTCATATCTTACCGGGACTAACGGAAGAGAATATGGATATGTCGGAGAGGACTCCGATATGGAGACAACCATAAAGCCGGCTATAAATGGCAGTACCGTGGTGCTGACCATCAATGCCAATATACAGAGAATTGTTGAGAAAAAGATAAGAGAATTTAATGAAGCCTACGGTTCAAAACATACATCAGTAATAATTGCGGATCCTAATAACGGACAGATACTATCAATGGCACAGTATCCGAGCTTCGACCTCAATAATCCAAACGATTTGTCGGCATATTACACGGAAGAGGAACTCTCAGAGATGGATAATGACGCGATGGTGGATGCGTTGTACGATGTATGGAGCAACTACTGTGTGTCGACGATATTTGAGCCGGGTTCGGTTTTTAAGGCATTTACCATTGCAAGTGGAATTGAGGAAGGAATCTTAGACGGAACAGAGGAATACTTATGTGACGGTCATGAGGTGGTTATGGGAACGAAGATAAGCTGCGCACACCCGGAGGGACATGGGCTGCTGACCGTTAGCCAGGCACTTGAGGAGTCATGCAATGACGCATTGATGCAGATGGCGGCAACTATCGGAAAAGATGTATTCTATGATTATGTGAGCAGATTTAATTTCGGAGCAAAGACGGGGGTTGACCTGCCAGGCGAAGAATATGGATTGATTATAAAGAAGGATCTGGTTACGGATATCGATCTTGCGACCAACAGCTTCGGTCAGAACCTTAATGTTACCATGGTGCAGGAGGTGGCAGCATTCTCCTCGCTTATAAATGGTGGCAGCTACTATCAGCCTCACCTTGTCAAGGAGATAAAGAGCGCAGGCGGAGAGACTCTGTTAGAGAATGAAAGCGTTCTTGTGAGAAAGACAGTGTCGGAGGAGACTTCTCAGACATTGAGAGGATATCTCAAAAATGTTGTGGATTATGGTACAGGCGGTTATCTTAAGATTGCGGGCTACAGTGTCGGGGGAAAGACAGGAGCAGCCGAGAAGCAGCCAAGAGACAAGCAGCATTATGTGACATCATTTATAGGCTTCATGCCGGCGGAGGAGCCACAGGTTGTATTCTATGTTGTTCTTGATGAAGCGCAGGTTGAGGACTTCGATACCTCAAGGGCAGCGCAGGAGCTTGCAAGAGATATTATGATAGAGCTTATTCCGTATCTCGAGATATATCCGGTTGATGAGTCCTATGAGATTAATGTCGGAGGACTGCCGACACCTACGCAGTCCCAGCCGGAGAGCAGTGCTGAGTATGTCACGGACGAGAACGGTGAGACGGTCACGGACGCCGAAGGAAATCCTGAGACGGTGGAAGCCACAGAGCCGCCAACGCAGGAGTCGACACAACCGTCAAGTGAGGCACCGACGCAGGAGCCGACACAACCGTCAAGTGAGACACTGACGGAGGAAACCACGCAGCCATCAACGCTGGAGCCGACACAATCATCTGCCCAGGAGCAGCCTGATGAACCGGCTGAATCATCGATGGAGAATCAGACAGAGGCTCCGACATAGTGAAATGGGAATGTGACAGAATAAATATTGTATATCATTAAAACCTTCATAATAAAATGTACTATCGGCAGTTAAACAGCCGGTTGAATTGTTTTGAGAATTTTATTATGGAGGTTTTTGTTTTGGAAAGCCGGAGAAATGTAGGCAGGATGAAACGTAAGCTGATGGTCGGTGTGACGTTAGCAGCAGTTGTTATAGTTCTTTTGCTTGTACGGCTTGCAGTTATTATGCTGGTCGAGTCTGAGTATTATGGACAAAGGGCAAAGGAACTCCATGAAAGGGAAAGGCCGATAAAGGCTGCGCGAGGCAGGATTATTTCCGGGGATGGAACGGTTCTCGCCTCGAATAAGACTGTGTGCACGATTTCTGTAGTCCATGCGCAGATAACGGAGCCGGATAAGGTGATAGATGTCCTTTCAAGTGAACTCGGAATGGACAGGGAGAAGGTGGCAAAGAGCGTACATAAGGTCTCATCCATGGAGCGGATAAAGACGAATGTAACGAAGGAAATAGGTGATGCGATAAGGGAATACGGACTTGACGGAGTTAAGATTGATGAGGATAGCAGAAGGTACTATCCGTTTGGGAGCCTGGCTTCAAAGGTAATCGGGTTTACAGGAAGTGATAATCAGGGGATTATCGGACTTGAGGTCCGCTATGATGAGAAGCTTGCCGGGGAGGCGGGACAGATACTTACAATGACGGATGCAGGCGGGATTGAGCTTAAGAAGGAGGGAGAGGAGAGAGTAGAGCCTGTAAATGGGGACGATTTGATAGTGAGCCTGGATTATAATATACAGACCTATGCACAGCAGGCAGCCTATAAGGCATACGAGGCGAAAAAGGCAAAGAGAGTGTCCATTATTGTAATGAATCCTCAGGACGGAAGAATATACGCGATGGTTAACGTGCCGGAGTATAATCTTAATGCACCATACACATTGATTGATGAGTACAGCTCATTGACGGTGACGCAAAAGGATGAGAATGGTGATGATGTGACAAAGACCATTCCAAAGGAAGAGCTTACAAGTGAACAGAAAATGAATCTTCTCAATAATATGTGGCGTAATTTTTGTATAAATGATACCTATGAACCGGGTTCAACATTCAAGATTGTCACAGCGACGGCGGCTCTTGAAAAAGGAGTTGTGAGTCTTAGCGATAGCTTTTATTGCAGGGGAAGTCTTACGGTAGGTGGCAGGACAATAAGATGTCATAAGACTTCCGGACATGGCTCACAGACATTTGCGCAGACACTTATGAATTCCTGCAATCCTGCATTTATAACATGGGGAAGCAGGGTGGGTGCGGAGGATTTCTTTGCATACATGAAAAAGCTGGGGCTTCTTGAAAAGACAGGTGTGGACCTGCCGGGAGAAGCGGGAACCATCATTCACAAGCTCAAAAATGTGGGTGAGGTTGAGCTTGCAACAATGAGCTTCGGACAGTCATTCCAGATTACACCGCTGCAGCTTCTACGTGCCGCCAGTGCTATCATCAACGGCGGGACACTGATAACACCCCATTTTGCGGTGAAGACCGTGAATGAGGACGGAGAGACAACCAAGGTGTTTGAGTACGAAAGGGTTGAAAATGCTGTATCCGGGGAGACGAGTGGGCTTATGAAACAGCTCCTTGAGAGCGTTGTTTCGGAAGGCGGTGGTAAGCGCTGCTACATAGATGGCTACAGAATTGGCGGCAAGACGGCAACCTCGCAGAAGCTTCCGAGAGGTTCGGGAAAGTATATCGCTTCATTTATAGGCTTTGCGCCGGCGGATAATCCGCAGGTGATTGCAATGTGTATCATAGATGAGCCGGAGGGAATATATTATGGAGGAACCATAGCGGCTCCGGTTATCAGGGAGGTGTTTGAAAATATACTGCCGTATCTTGGAATTGAGCAGGAAGTTGTTGAATTTTCCAATGAATAGGGATATTATGAATTGAGTGCAGTTATGAATGTATTTATTTAGGAAACAATTCATGCGATTCGATTATGAAAATAGTATCAGGTGAATAAAGATATAGGAGAGACAGAAAAATGAATCTTAGTGGGAAGAAAGTAATCGTTGTAGGTACAGGAATAAGCGGAATAGGCGCTGTTAAGCTTTTATGCGAGGTAGGTGCGCAGGCGGTTCTCTATGATGGAAATGATAAGCTTGATAAGGCAGAGATTGAGAGCAGACTGCCTGAGGGTGCGGAGGCGGATATTGTACTTGGCACCATGGAGGATTCGCTTTTAGACAGCGCGGACCTTGCGGTTATAAGTCCGGGAGTTCCGATAGACAGTCCTGTTGTGGTTAAATTTAATGAGAAGAACATCCCTGTGTGGGGCGAGATAGAGCTTGCATACAATTATGAGAAGGGTGTTGTTGCGGCAATCACAGGAACGAACGGAAAGACAACAACAACAACTCTCGTAGGCGAGATAATAAAAGCATGGGGCAGGGAGACATTTGTTGTCGGAAATATAGGAAATTCATATACTGCTGAGGTGCTTAAGACAACAGAAGGCTCCGTGACTGTTGCTGAAATATCCAGCTTCCAGCTTGAGACAGTACATGAGTTCCATCCAAAGGTAAGTGCTATTTTAAATATTACACACGACCACCTGAATAGACATTATACCATGGAAAACTATGCTGCTGTTAAGGAAAGAATAGCGGCTAATCAGACAAAGGATGACTTTGTGGTGCTTAATTATGATGACGAGGTTTTAAGAAGGTTCGGAGAAGCTACAACGGCGACACCGGTATATTTTTCAAGAAAGCACCATGTAAACCATGGTACATACCTTGAAGGTACTATGATAAAGTATACTGATGGTGCGAAGGTTATCGATGTAATAGACGTAAGAGATATGCTCCTTTTTGGAGCGCATAACCATGAGAATGTCATGGCTGCGGCAGCTATATGTATACAGATGGGCGTGCCGGTGGGAATTATTGCGGATACAATAAGAAGCTTTAAGGCTGTTGAACACCGCATAGAATATGTGCGTACACTTGATGGGGTTGAGTACTATAATGATTCTAAGGGAACGAACCCTGATTCAACCATCAAGGCTATAGAGGCAATGCCTAAAAAGACTATACTTATAGCTGGAGGCTACGATAAACATTCGGAATTTGATGAGATGATAAAGTGCTTTAAGGATACGATTATAGAGCTTGTTCTTCTCGGTGTTACCAAGGATAAGATAGCTGCTGCTGCAAGAGAGCAGGGCTTTGAAAACATACGCTTTGTTGAGACTCTCAAAGAAGCGGTTGAGGTATGCCGTGAGGATGCCAGGGAGGGTCAGATAGTACTCCTGTCGCCTGCATGTGCGAGCTGGGATATGTTTAAGAGCTATGAGGAGCGCGGAAAATTATTCAAGCAGTATGTTAATGAATTGTAAGACATGGAGGATTGCCGATGGCAAAGAAGCGGGCAAAAACAAAATATTTTGATTATTCTTTGCTGGTGATAATACTGTTTCTGGTGTGCTTTGGATTAGTGATGGTGTATTCGACCAGTTATTACAGCGGAATGAAACTTCCTAAGAACCCTGATCCTGCGTTCTATTTAAAAAAGCAGGTTAAGTCTACGATTCTTGGAATGGCTGCATTTGTTTTCTGCATTTTTTTCGATTATAAATACTACTATAAGCTTGCACCATGGATATATGCCGGGGCTGTATTTTCTATACTGCTTATACTCACACCGCTGGGAGTTGATATTAACCATGCAAGGAGATGGATAAATGTAGGTTTCGGTACTATACAGCCTGCTGAGATATGTAAGCTTGCGGTTATCATATCGGTATCAGCTTATATTGTAATGACAGGAAAGGCGATTGATAAATTCCGCAATATGATTGTTGTTGCGGTGCTTACGCTCATACCAACAGGAATGATTCTTGTTATTACAAAGAACCTCAGCTCAGCAATAATTGTTTTCGGCATAGGCTTTGTGATTTACTTTGTGGCGACTAAGAGATACTGGCCTTTTGCGTTGATGGCGGTATTTGGCGCTGCAGGAATTGCTGCATTTATATTGTATATACATTATTATGTTGACCCGGTGACTGCGGGTGTTGAGATTGATGAGGATACAGGCTTCCGTATGATGAGAATACTTGCATGGAGACATCCGGAGGAGTATGCGTCCGGCAAGGGTTATCAGACACTTCAGGCATTGTATGCCCTTGGCTCGGGAGGCTTTTTCGGAAAGGGACTTGGCGAGAGCATACAGAAGCTGGGATTCATACCTGAGGCACAGAATGATATGATTTTCTCGGTTGTATGTGAGGAGCTGGGACTTTTCGGTGGAATATGCCTTATACTTCTTTTCGGAATGATGATATGGCGCTTCGTTATTATAGCACTGCATTCCCCTGACATGTTCGGATTTCTTCTTGTTGCCGGTGTGACAGCACATATTGCGATTCAGGTGATACTTAATATTGCCGTTGTCACCAATCTGATTCCCAATACGGGAATTACACTTCCTTTTATAAGCTACGGAGGAACATCGGTAATGTTTCTCCTTGCAGAGATGGGGATAGTCTTAAATGTATCAAGACATATAAAGTATAGGCATGATTGAGAATTCATACGGCTTATGAGTCATCATTTGAGGCTTACTGCATATAATAATTTGTATACCTGTAATGGGGGGATTATATGCAGGACAACGAAAATGCTGTGGTTGTATACCCGTGCAGCAGGCTTTCAGGTGAGATAAGGCTTCAGGGCTCGAAAAATTCGGTGCTTCCCATCATGGCGGCGGCATTGTTAAAGGCAGGGGTTACTGTTCTGGAAAATTGCCCGGATATAGCGGATGTTCATGCAATGTCGGGGCTGTTGAAAAAATGCGGATGCCGTGTGGAATATAATGAACATGTGATGAGAATTGATGCTTCTGCCGCCGATAACGGAATATTAGATGATGAATACAGCACTAAAATGCGCGCTTCTATATTGCTTATGGGAAGCTGTCTCGGACGGTTCGGGCGGTTCGTTATGCCACCGCCAGGAGGGTGTGCAATAGGGAAAAGACCTATAGATTTCCATGTGTCGGCTATGCGTCAGCTTGGTGCGGACATAAGTGGGAATTCTGGCGGGGTTGATGCGTATGTGGGCGGACATGGCTTAATGGGCTGTGATATAAGGCTTCCATTTCCGAGCGTCGGAGCTACGCAGAACTGCCTGATTGCGGCTATGGGCGCGAAGAAAAGCACAAGAATTTTTAATGCTTCATCAGAGCCGGAGGTATGGGATTTATGTTGCTACCTCAGAATGCTTGGGGCGCAGATAGAAGGTGAGCGGACAGGAAATATAGAGATAACACCTCCGCCGGTAATAAACAGTGAAGATATTCACTATACGGTTCCTGCGGACCGCATTGTTGCAGGGACGATTCTTGTGGCGGCTGCAGGATGTACGGGAAATGTGTATATACCTAATATCGAATGTGACAGAATACAGAGCGTCATAAAGTATTTAGGTGCCCATGCGGCGGTTAAGGCTCCGGGGGTTGTACTGAATACGGACAGAAGAAAGCAGCTGGAATGTGCTGTCTCCACAGGACCGTTTCCGGAATTCCCAACCGATATGCAGTCACAGTTTCTTGCACTTATGGCTGTATCGGGGAATTTTTGTATAATGGAGGAAAATGTCTTTGATACACGCTTCAAGGCGGCGTATGAGCTTAACAGGCTTGGGGCTGATATCAGGATAGAGGGAAGAACAGCCTATGTGTATGGCAGGAGACATTTACACGGTGGAACTGTGACTGCAAGTGACTTGAGGGGCGGTGCGGCGCTGGTATTGGCAGGACTGTTTGCCGATGAACCGGTTAACGTAAGGGGCTGTGAGTATATACGCAGAGGTTATGAAAATCTGTCCGGCGATTTAAGGGAGCTGGGCGCCAGGATTTATGAGTGCAGTATTGATTAAGGAGAGAAAGATGTCACATACAAGAAGAAAAAAAGGAAATATATTTATAAAGCTTCTGATTGTGCTTGTGATATTTTTGGGACTTGCGACAGGGGTATTATATGTTGCAGCCACACATTTTAAAATAACGCAGATAAGCTTTGAGGGAACGGACAGATACACTGATGATGAACTGAAGGAATATATTTTCGGTCAAAATGAATACGTCAATTCACTTAAGTTAGGATATGACTTAAAGCATGATTACGTTAAGGTTTCCATACCATTTATAGAGACGTATGATGTGAATATCGAATATCCAGATAAGGTACATGTAATACTATATGAGAAAAGCATAGTTGCCTATATAATATACAAGGGAAACTATATGTATTTCGATAAAGATGGAATAGTTGTTGAGACATCCAACAGGCAGGATATGTCTGTTCCGCTGATTGACGGACTTGAGTTTGACAGTGTTGTATTGTACAGTCTGCTTCCTGTAGCTGATGAAGGGGTTTTTAATACGATTCTTGATTTATCGCAGAATCTGCAAAAATATGACCTTGCGGTGGATAAGATACATTTCAACAATGATCTTTCCATCGTGCTCTACATAGGTGATGTGCGTGTGAATTTCGGATTCGGGGAGCGTTTGGGTGAGAAATTACATGAGCTGAAACAGCTTGAGCCACAGCTTGCCGGACTTTCCGGCGTTTTAAATATGGAAAATTATACAGAAGGTTCCGGATATATCACATTTAAACAAGATGAAAAAAGAGATAAAAAAAATAATTGAGTAAATAAAATAAATAATAGAATAAGTATTAGAAGTTTTTTTAAGAAAATGACAAAAAGCTGTTGATATTTTTGAGACAAAACTATATTATAAAAGAATGAGCTATGCAATCGTATAAGGAGGGTTCCGTTTATAATGGAAATAATTAAGATTAATGATGATACAGAAGCATCTGCTAAGATTATAGTGGTTGGAGTAGGTGGAGCAGGAAATAATGCCGTTAACAGAATGGTTGATGAGAATATAGGTGGCGTTGAGTTTATAGGAATTAACACAGATAAGCAGGCACTTAAGCTCTGTAAGGCTCCTACAGCACTTCAGATAGGCGAGAAGCTTACTAAGGGACTCGGTGCCGGAGCTAAGCCTGAGGTTGGTGAGAAGGCAGCAGAGGAGAACACCGAAGAGCTTACCCAGGCACTTAAGGGTGCGGACATGGTATTCGTTACCTGCGGAATGGGTGGCGGTACCGGTACCGGTGCAGCTCCGGTTGTCGCTAAGATTGCCAAGGATATGGGAATCCTCACAGTCGGTGTTGTCACTAAGCCGTTCAAGTTCGAGGCTAAGCAGAGAATGAATAACGCAATAGGTGGAATAGAGAAGCTTAAGGAAAGTGTTGATACACTTATCGTTATACCTAATGACAAGCTTCTTGAGATAGTTGACAGAAGGACAACCATGCCGGATGCACTCAAGAAGGCAGATGAGGTATTGCAGCAGGCAGTTCAGGGAATAACAGACCTTATCAATGTTCCGGGACTTATCAATCTTGATTTTGCTGATGTCCAGACTGTTATGAAGGACAAGGGTATCGCGCATATCGGAATCGGTAATGCCAAGGGTGATGACAAGGCTATAGAGGCTGTTAAGCAGGCGGTTACCAGCCCACTTCTTGAGACTACGATTGAGGGCGCTTCACATGTTATTATCAATATTTCGGGCGATATAAGCCTTATTGAGGCCAATGAGGCAGCAAGCTATGTACAGGAGCTTGCGGGCGAGTCAGCCAATATTATATTTGGTGCAATGTATGATGATACAGTGCAGGACGAGGCTACAATCACTGTTATCGCAACAGGACTTGATGCCCAGCAGAAGAACATAGATGTTTCCAATGCCATGGCAGGTTTTAATTACAAGCCACAGACTACATATTCTAAGCCAGTAAGTACAGCACCGTCTTCAAGACCCGTGAACCCTGCAGGTACTTCATACAGAAGACCTTTAGAGAGCAACGTCAAGAATGAGGAACTGAGCATCCCTACTTTCCTTCAGAAAAACAGAAAGTAATGCCTGACATAAGCAGCGATGACCGGGCATGTCCCGGAAAATAAATATTGTTAAGGGAATACCGTATTGCGGATATTTATATCAGATATCGCAATGCGGTATTTTTTGTCGAAAAATTCTTATCATTGGTCTTGTCAATTCGACATTTTTTTCATGGACATGAATATATAATGTGCAATGTAAAATCTTCCAAGAGGAGGTGAAGCTTGTACTACAAAATTTATCCGGATGTAATATTTCTCACCAATTTGCTTTTAGACTACACCGTTCTGGCGGTATCCTGCAGGTTGTGCAAAATAACCACCACTTATCTACGTCTCACAATCGCAGCAGGTATCGGGGCAGCATGGAGTGTCATGGTGGCAGTTGTGGGAAATGAAGGCATTACGGTGCTATTTTGCACATATCTTTGTATGCCTGTGGCAATGTTGTACATAGCCGGGTGCAGAGGCGGACCGGGCGAATGGTTATACCGCTATGCGGTGCTTATGGGAGTAGCGGTGCTGTTGGGCGGTGTAATGAGCCAGGCACATGACAGAAGCAGTACAGTGTTAGTTACAATGGTGACGGCTGTATTGTTTTTACAGGCTGCTGTGCCGTTGATAGGTTATCTTACAGGGTATGTGAAGAGAAAAAATCTGCTTTACAAGGTCACGCTCAGGCTTGATGGAAGAAGCACGGATGTATGGGGATTGTTTGATACCGGAAATTCACTCACGGATCCATATAGCGGAGAACCTGTCTGTATAGTGGAAAAGAAGGCTTTGGCCGGACTTATGCAGTCTGATGCGTTAAGTGACGGAATAACGCTGATTCCGTATAAAAGTCTCGGAAAAGAACATGGGCTTATGAGGCTTGTGACGATGGATTGCATGATGGTTGAGTATGAGGGAAGGACAAGGCGGTACGAATATCCCAAGATTGCGCTGTATGAGGGCAGCCTGTCAAAAAAAGGGGAATATTCAATGATATTAAATACGGCAAGTCTGAACCGGAAATAAATAATTGATAAGGAGAATATATATGTATATAAAAGTACTCGTTCCTAACAAATTTCAATTTAAGGCTGTTCCTACATTCAAAAGCCTTATAAGCGCAGACCGCAATGAGGTCCACTATATAGGTGGAGCAGATGTGCTGCCGCCGCCGCTCTCTGCACAGGAGGAGGCACAGGCACTTAAAAAGCTTGATGAGGACGATGGCGAGGCTAAGTCACTGCTCATAGAGCATAACCTAAGACTGGTTGTGTACATAGCAAAAAAATTCGACAATACAGGGGTTGGTGTGGAAGACCTTATATCAATAGGCACCATAGGACTTATAAAAGCTGTCAATTCCTATGATTCGGGTAAGAATATTAAGCTTGCCACATACGCATCAAGATGTATAGAGAATGAGATACTTATGTATCTTAGAAGAAACAGCAAGACGCGAATGGAGGTCTCCATTGACGAGCCGTTAAATGTGGACTGGGACGGAAATGAGCTTCTTCTTTCAGATATACTCGGAACGGATGAGGACGTAATATATAAGGATATAGAGGATGAGGTTGAGAAAAAGCTGCTCAACAAGGCGATAAGCCGCCTGACCGAACGCGAAAGACAGATTGTCGACCTGCGCTTCGGGCTTAGCAGCGAGGATGGGACTGAGCTTACACAGAAGGAGGTTGCGGATATGCTTGGAATATCGCAGTCATATATTTCAAGACTGGAGAAGAAGATTATCAAGCGTCTGAAAAAGGAGATTGTGAGATATGAATAGATAAAATCAGATATCAGATAAGTATTTTTTACCAGTATAAAGGCAGTCATTATGGAAATCCTTTTATCGTAGAGTATCAGAGATTAAGGGGGTTTTCAGGATGGCTGCTTTTAAGGTGGAAATATGTGGGGTGAATACGGCAAAGCTGCCGCTTCTTAGTGCACAGGAGAAGACAGAACTGCTTAAAATGATAAAGGAGGGCGATAAACAGGCAAGGGATAAGTATATTAAGGGAAATTTAAGATTAGTGCTAAGCGTTGTGCAGCGGTTTTCAGGCAGCAATGAAAATATGGACGACCTGTTTCAGATTGGCTGTATAGGACTTATTAAGGCTATAGATAATTTCGATATTACACAGCAGGTAAAATTTTCCACTTATGCTGTTCCTATGATTATAGGCGAAATAAGAAGGTACCTGCGCGACACATCAAGCCAGATAAGGGTAAGCCGTTCGCTTAAGGATACGGCATACAAGGCAATATATGCAAGGGAACGTCTGTCTAAGACAAATCTCAGGGAACCGACACTCAACGAGATAGCAGGTGAGATAGGTGCGAGCCGTGAAGATGTCATTATGGCACTGGACGCCATACAGAGTCCGGTGTCGCTGTATGAGCCGGTGTATACGGACGGAGGGGATACGCTCTATGTAATGGACCAGATAAGCGATAAAAAGCATTTGGAAGAAAACTGGGTTAAGGACATGGCGTTAAAAGATGCTGTGAACAGGCTTCCTGAGCGTGAGAGAATGATTATTGAACTTCGTTTTTTTCAGGGTAAGACGCAGATGGAGGTTGCTGGAGAGATAGGAATGAGTCAGGCACAGGTATCAAGACTTGAGAAAAATGCACTGAACAGCATGAAGCATTATCTTGAGTAACTAAAACCAACACGGTGCTGCATAAAAGTCAAATCACTTGTAAGTTGGGTGACAGTATGGTATACTTCTATATAAATGCGTGAAAGGAACAATGCGATGGTTCCTGAAAAGTAGAGTGCGCCGGATTTACTGCGGAGCGGACAGAAAGCTGCTGTATTCGTATGGGACTGAGTGCGGCAGCAAGGCATTCCGGAGCGGAAGTGCTCATTATCCGGAGCATTATAATGATAATATGCATATAGCAGGCAATTATTTCAAGATTGAGGGAAGAAGAATCACTGATAATATTGTAAATTCAGTGGATTATATTTCTAAGTTGATTTATGAGGTATCAAGGAATGAGAACCGGTAATTTCGGAGGGTTAATTTAATGAAGAGGTTAGGATATGCAATACTGCTTGTCTGTGTACTGTTTATTTCGGGCTGCAGCATTGGAAGAAGGGACATATCTATAAGTCCCTACATAATTACGGACATATCAGGACTGTCGGGACGTGCTTCCGTCACGGCATATCTTGATATTGACGGCATATACAGTGTATTGGCGGGAGCCGGTGCTACGGATGAGGAAAGGGCGAAATACAGCGCGTTTGTAGAGTCGCTTGAGCTTAGCTGCGATAAGGTTGAGAAGTTAGCGAACGGCGATACAATCAATCTTACAGTTACTTATGATGCGGCAGCGGCTGATGAACTGAAGCTTAATGTGAATGATTTTATCAAGCGTGTGGATGTCGCAGGGCTTGATGAGGGGCAGGAAATAGACGTTTTCAAAGACCTCAAGGTTGAGGTTACGGGAACTGCACCGTATGCATTTGTCACATATACCAACAATTCAAGCGATACATACATAAAGAGCCTTGAGTATGTAATAAAAGGAAAGACATCCGGCTTGAAAAATGGCGATGTGATAACCATTGATTGTAAGATAGACGCTAAGACGGCGGAGCTGTATTATTACTATACGGATGTGACAAGCATGGAGTATACTGTGGAAGGGCTTGATTCATATATATATGACAGTTCGCAGCTTGATTATAGTGTTCTGGCTGATATTGCGGATGAATGTGCCGAAGAGATTAAGGCGGCAACCGATGATACGACAACGCGAATGCTCTACAGGCTTACCGGAAACTCCAACTATCTGTATCAGGACAACAATGAGTGGGTGGACAGCCTCAAGCTTAATCAGGTAATATTCATGTCAGGGCATGGTGATGGTTCATCACAGTATGAAAATATAATTCTATATGTGTTTGAGGTAACTGTGGCGAATAACTATTATTCGGAGAATGGATATTTTATATTTGAGTATACCAATGCAGTAAGAAATGGCAACGGCGAATTCATGATTGGACGGAATAATCCTGAATTAAGATATGTATGTGGACAGGATTTTGATTCGTTATATAATGATGTTATGCAGAATACTCAGGTTCAGTATAACAGTGAATTATTAGAAGGTATTAATCCGGAGGGAAATACGCAATGATAAATGGTGTCCGTAAGAAAATAAGACTTGGAGATGTACTTATCCAGGAGGGTAAGATAACACAGGAGCAGCTTGATACAGCACTCAAGGAGCAGAAAATCAAGGGTAAGCTGCTTGGTGACACTCTTGTGGATTTGGGCTATGTGTCGCAGGATGATATGATAGATGTGCTATGCCGCCATCTGAATGTCGAATATGTCAATGTAGCAGCAGCCTCAATAGATGAAAAGGCTGTTAAGATGATAGATGAGGAGAATGCCAGAAGATTAAAGCTCATACCATATATGTTTGATAAGAGCAGGGCGAATGTAATCTGGGTGGCGATGGCAGACCCTATGGATATTATGGCTATAGATGATGCGAGTATCATCACTGGCATGGAGGTTGTCCCTGTACTCAGCAAGCTCTCAGATATTCAGGTTGTTATCGATAAGTTCTTTGGAAAGGCGAAGGCTCTTGCCGTTGCAGAGGCATATAAGCAGGAACAGGGAATATATGACAATGCGGAGGCTCAGGATGATGAGAGACGTGAAGATGTCGAGAACTCACCGATTGTACAGCTTGTAAGAAATGTAATCGAGCAGGCGGCAAGACAGAGAGCCAGTGATATACATATTGAGCCGTTCGAGTACAGCATTCGTGTGCGCTATCGTATTGATGGTACGCTCAACGAGGCTATAACCTATGACAAGGCACTTTACGCTGCGATGATTGCACGTATCAAGATTATATCAGGTATGGATATTTCCGAGAAGAGAAAGCCTCAGGACGGACGTATAACTATAGACATCGACCATAAAGAGTATGATATTCGTGTGTCCTGTCTTCCTACCTGCTATGGCGAGAAGGTCGTTATGAGACTTGCACTCAAGGCAGGCTTTAAGAGAGAGAAGAGCAAGCTTGGACTTAAGCCTGATGATATGATCAAGTTCGACAATATACTTAAAAATCCACATGGTATCATACTGGTAACAGGACCTACAGGCTCAGGTAAGTCGACAACCCTTTATACAGCACTAAGTGAGTTAAACAAGATAGATGTTAACATCATCACTGTAGAGGATCCGGTAGAGGCAAATATTGATGGCATTAATCAGGTAATGGTAAATAACAAGGCAGACCTCACATTTGCAAGTGCGCTCCGTTCCATTCTCCGACAGGACCCGGATATCATTATGATAGGAGAGATTCGAGATTCCGAGACGGCAGAGATTGCCGTAAAGGCCTCAATCACAGGACATCTCGTGGTAAGTACACTGCATACCAACAACACAGCTTCCTCTGTATCGCGTCTTATAGATATGGGTGTTGAGCCATATCTGCTTTCCGATTCGCTTGTGGGAATCATTGCACAGCGACTTGTCAGAAGATTATGCGAATGCAGCAAGGATAACACAAGGGAGGCAACCATAGAGGAGAAGAAGGCACTTGGCGTACCGCTTGATGAACCCTGTGCACTTCATGAGCCTAAGGGCTGTAAGCTGTGCAATAACATCGGCTATTACGGACGAATCGGTGTCTATGAGATAATGCCTATAACGAAACGCCTCAAGAGGATGATTGCGGATAAACGAAACGCTGATGACATTATGGATGCTGCTGTTGAGGAGGGTATGCACACTCTCAGGGCTTCGGCAGCAGAGTACGTGCTTGACGGAACCACAACATTTTCAGAGATGATGAAGATTACATACAATGTGGATAACTAATATTGACTGGCATGCTTGAATAATTGTGAAATCATTCCGGTTGTTCCGATTAACCGGCAAAAATGAGCAGCCGCCGGTTACCGGTTTGTGTTTCACAAGTGCTTATCTTGTATTGCATGATTCGGATGTCAAAACATATCCACTTTAGATATAATATGTTGTACACGCCAAGTTTATAGAACATTTTTTGACACCAAAATCATTGTATAAATTTATACCACATAACAGAAAAGAGGAAAAGTATGACTATAGAGGAACTTCTAATAACAGCAAAAGAGAACAAGGCGTCTGATGTGCATATCACGGTAGGGCTTCCACCGAAAATGCGTATTAACGGAATACTTGTGGATATGGATTATCCAAGACTTCTTCCGCCTGATACGGAGGCTGTCATAAGTACCATGATGAGTGACAAGAGATTGCAGCAGTTCGAGGAATTAGGTGAGATTGATTTTTCGTATTCCATCCCTCAGATTGGCCGTTACCGTGTGAACGTATTCCACCAGAGAGGCTCCATGGCGGCATCAATCCGTCTCGTATCTACTAAGATACCGCTCCCGGAAGAGCTTGGAATCCCGAAATCGGTTGTTGACCTTTATCAGAAGAAGAGAGGTCTTGTCCTTGTAACAGGTCCTACCGGTTCAGGTAAGTCCACAACGCTTGCCTCCATCATCGACAGAATCAATTCTATGAGAGAGGTACATGTAATCACGCTTGAGGACCCTATAGAGTATCTTCATAACCACAAGAAGGCAATGGTCAATCAGAGAGAAGTCGGGCTTGATACACATTCTTATTCCAATGCGCTGCGCGCTGCACTCCGTGAGGATCCGGATGTAATACTTGTCGGAGAGATGAGAGACCTTGAGACAATATCCACCGCTATCACTGCTGCCGAGACAGGTCACCTTGTGCTGTCAACACTTCATACCATAGGTGCGGCAAGCACAATCGATCGTATTGTGGATGTATTCCCTCCGCACCAGCAGCAGCAGATAAGAGTTCAGCTCTCAATGGTGCTTGAGTCCGTTATCAGCCAGCAGCTTATTCCGACAGCCGATAAAAAGAGCAGAGTCGCAGCATTCGAGGTAATGCACAGCACCCCTGCCATCAAGAATCTTATCCGTGAAGCAAAGAGTCCGCAGATTAATTCGACGATACAGACCAGCAAAAAGCTTGGCATGCAGACCATGGATGACGCTATCTTCGACTTGTACATGAAGGGGGATATTGATAAGGAGAATGCCGTATCCTACGCACAGGACAGCCAGATTATGGAAAAGAGGATAGATAATGCATTCTAGGTCATGCTGTGCCTGATTCGGAATATTTAGAGCACTTTTTACAGTTATCAAGCCAGTCAATGATGGGGTGTTCACCATAGAAAAAGCTGCCGAAAAGGCAAGCATGTCCGTGGAAGAGTTCAGGAATGTGATGAAGAACGCAAACACACAGAGAAGAGAATGATCATGTGGTTGTTAAATGAAAAAATAATTATTAAATGTAAGCCCTCCGGATGTCCGGGAGGGCTTACATTTATTTTAAGAGTATGATTTAATAAACAATTGTTTATAGTTATAGGATGTATATTGTTAATTGTTATGGAATCTGATATAGTCTTTTAAAAGCATATTTCTTTGATATATTCTATGGTTCTGTTTTATAAGATTTTATAAAAATCATGTGGTTATGGCAAATAGCTGTATTAAAAAGTCTATGCTTTATTTCCTGTTATTTTGTAAATTGAACGCAGAATAAGCAATCCCCAGCTTCAAGTGTGTAGAGCACTAAGCGGTGGGTAAGGGGGATGCTTATGTCAGTGGGAGTTAAAAGCTCCCACTGACAGTTCGCACAGCGGCTGCGTTCATGAGCAAGTAGCGAAAGCGGATTGCGAATGTCTGCTTTACTTTTAACCGTCAAAAGAAGAAAGGGGAGTACGATGGGAAAAGAGACATATCTGGCGCATACCATAACGCAGACAGATTACGAGGCGCGGTATGACAGGGCAGCCAAGAAGCTGCTGGCAAATAAGCTTGTGCTTGCACATATCCTAAAGGACTGTGTTAAGGAGTATCAGGCCTGCAGCATTATGGACATAGCACAGAAATACATAGAAGGAGAGCCGGAGGTAGGAATTACAGGGGTATACATGGATGACAGCAATTCTCACGAACAGCCTGATATTAAACCGGAGACGGTAGTGACACAGGCAGCAGAGGTGCAGACAATGAATACACAAGAAGTGAATGCACAGGCAATGAGTATACAAGCGATGAATACACAAGTGACGAAGGTGCAGGGGATGGGCAATGAAGATATATCCCAGAATGAGGGAACAGTGTACTATGACGTGCGCTTCAATGCGATAGCACCGTCCACGGAAGAACATGGGAATATAAGGCTTATCATCAACGCCGAGGCACAGAACCGGTTCAAACCGAAATATCCCCTGACAAAAAGAGCGGTATATTATGGGAGCAGGCTGATTTCAGCACAGAATGGAACGGTATTTACTAAGTCGGATTACCAGAAGCTGCTCAAGGTATATTCGATATGGATATGTGTCAATCCAGCGAAAAAGTTCAGAAATACGATAACGCGCTATTCGCTAAAGCCGGAAACTATTATAGGAAATGCGGTCGAAGCACCGGAGAACTATGACTTGATAAACATAGTGATGGTGTGCTTAGGAAAGATGGAGGAATGGAATGACAACAATCTTATAAAATTTCTTGGTGTATTGTTCCAGAATGAGTTGTCAGCAAGGGAGAAAAAGGATATACTGGAAAGAGATTTCAATATACCTATGACCGAGACATTTGAGAGTGAGGTGGATGATATGTGTAATTTGAGCCAGGGCGTTGCGGAGGAAGCTATGCAGAAGGGAATAGAGAAAGGAATAGAACAAGGAAGAATCCACGCCCTTATCGAGCTGGTTAATGATAGGGTACTCACCATAGAAAAAGCTGCCGAAAAGGCAGGCATGTCCGTGGAAGAGTTCAGGAATGTGATGAAGAACGCAAACACACAGATACAATAAATGTATGTATATATGATATACAAATAACATGAAAAGCTGCACTGGAAAGAGATTTCAATATACCTATGACCGAGACATTTGAAAGTGAGGTGGATGATATGTGTAATTTGAGCCAGGGTGTTGCGGAGAAAGCTATGCAGCAAGGAAGAATCCACACCCTTATCGAGCTGGTCAATGATGGGGTACTCACCATAGAAAAAGCTGCCGAAAAGGCAAGGATGTCCGTGGAAGAGTTCAGGAATGCGATGGAGAAGGCTAACACACAGGAATGATAGAAGCTGACATCAAGAAAAGCAGGGATAAGTACAGATATTAAAAGAATTAAGGCTCTTACATGGATATGACATGTAAGGGCTTTTTGATATGTCGATAATTGTAAAAAATAGGCATAATTTACCATAAACAGGTAAACTAAAGCTATGGACAAACGGAATAAGAATTACTATAATGGATATAAATGATTGATGAAAATAATAATAATTGTGCCTGCTTTCGGTACAAAATGTAGAAATTAAGCGAGGTTGTACACAATGGCAACATATTCGTACGAAATTGTCACAAAAGAAGGCAAAAAGAAAAAGGGAAATGTCGAAGCGGACAGCATAGATAAGGCAAGGACAGCACTGAAGGCTGAAGCGGGCATGATAGTCTCAGTCAAGGAGGCATCACTTCTCAATAAGGATATTGATATAAATATCGGTAAGAAGAAGGCTTCTGTGAGAGATTTGTCGGTATTCTGCCGACAGTTCAACAGTATATTAAAGGCAGGAGTAAGCGTTATCGAGGCACTGGACATGCTCTCACAGCAGACCGAGAACAAGAAGCTTGCGGCGGCAATCATGGAGACTAAGACCAGCGTTGAGAAAGGTGAGACACTCTCTAACGCCATGCGCAAGCAGGGTGAAATGTTTCCTGAGATGCTTCTTAATATGGTAGCGGCAGGTGAACAGTCAGGTTCGCTTGAAAAGTCGCTGTCGAGAATGGCAGTGCACTTTGAAAAGGAAAATAAGCTTAAAGGACTTGTAAAGAAAGCCATGATGTACCCGATAGTCCTCATCATAGTGGCAATCATAGTTATGATAGTAATGCTTGTCGGGGTGCTCCCGGGATTCATGGAGACATTCGAGGACATGGATATGGATATGCCTGCATATACTCTTGCGGTTATGGGCTTCAGCGATTTTCTCATTGCCAACTGGATACCGATAGTTATTGTGATTGCAGGCATTGTGATTGGCGTGAAGATATATGCCGGTACACCTATGGGAAAAAGAGTGTTCGGTCAGCTTAAGCTCAAGGCGCCGATATTCGGAAAGCTCAACACCAAGACAGCATGTTCGAGATTCGCAAGAACCATGTCGACGCTCCTTGCGGCAGGTATGTCCGTGGTCGAGGCACTATCAATAACATCTAAAGTAATAGGAAACGTAGTGTATGAAGATACACTTGCGGACACGCAGGAGAAGGTAAAGGGCGGACAGCCGCTCTCAAGACCGCTCAGAACCAGCGGAATATTTCCGCCGATGATTGTACATATGGTAGGTATAGGAGAGGAGACAGGTAACCTCGAGGAGATGCTTGATAACGTAGCAGATTACTATGATGAAGAGGTTACGATGGCGACCGAGCAGATGACTGCACTCCTTGAGCCGCTTGTAATTGTGTTCCTTGCGGTTATTGTTGTCGCTATCATTGCCGCAGTGTATGCGCCGATGATGACGCTGTATAATGGAATCGGATAATGTTGAAAGGGCTGTATCAATGAAAATAAAGATTGTCAACTTTGGTCCTATAAAAGAATTTGAGTTTGATTTTTCAAAGAAGCTTATTGCCACATATGGAGATAACAATATTGGTAAGTCCTACGCTATGCAGGTGGTGTATTTGCTGTTCAAAAGGTTTTTCCAACTCTCTAAAGAGATGGGAATATATTCGTATCATGCTGAAATTCATACATCTATTAATAATAGAGTATTAGAAGTATCAGAAAATTTATGGGATTTAATAAGAGGAAAAAATGATGAAAAAGAGTGCGTTTATCAATTGACAGATTTGGTTTTTGATTATCTTTCTTTAGGCATGATACCGGAATTGCTTAATTCGTATAGTAATACATTTGCTAATTTTGACAATATCTTGAAAAAAAATCCGCATATCTATATTTGTCTGCCTAATTGTACAATGGATTTCAGACTAAATGATGAAAAAATATGTGGAACCATACCTGATTTAACAATAAACATTAAAGAAAAAAATGCCGATATTGAAACAACTAATTATGGAAGCATGGAATTGAATCTGGCAAAAACATATTCAATGGAGGATATTAAGTTAGAAGTTGTTAATAAGTTGGGATATGTATATGCCAACATTTTATTTAATATAGTTTATCGAGTTGGACAAATTTTTTTCCTACCAGCTTCGAGGTCTGGTATATATAATGGAATGAGTGCATTTGGAGCTATAGTTGCAGAATTAGCAAAGAATAGGTCGAATATTACAAGAAAGATTGAGTTTCCGGGTATTACTGAGCCTATTTCTGATTATTTTATAGAGCTTTCCAATATATCAAATAATAAAACAAACAATATATTACATGATAGAAAAATAAAGCAATGTTATGACGCTATAGAATGTAATATTTTGAATGGTGAAGTAATATTTGATAAAGAAACGAATGAATTGAAGTATACACCTAAAGAAGAGAAAAATGTGCAGTATTCAATGTCAGAGGTGTCATCAATGGTTTCGGAGGTATCACCGATAGTAGCCTTCCTGAAATATATTATAGCTAATAGGGAAGGCATGAGTCCTGAGAACAAGGCTATATTATTTATAGAAGAACCCGAGGCCCACCTCCACCCGAACAATCAGGTTAAGCTCATGGAAATATTCACGGAGCTTACGAACGCGGGAATAACACTTGTGATGTCCTCACACAGCAACTATGTGTTCAATAAATTGAACAATCTTGTCCTATCAGGCAAGTTGGACTATCATATATATCAGCCGATATATCTTGAGAAGGGTGCAGAGGGAAGTATTTCAAAACCTATGCACATAGATGAGTGTGGGGCTGATGACGATAACTTCATTGATGTAAGTGAGGCACTGTATAATGAGCGTGAGCAGATTATACAGGAGCATAATGAGGATACAGAATGATATCAAGGATACAGAATGAACCAAAGTTAAAAAGCTGTATAAGGTATGAGATAGAGGATGAAGGCATAGAGGTTGGAGTTGACGAAAAATTGACACATTCCGAATATATCGGAGTCAAGGTCGATGACTACTACAATGGGCTGCATGATGCCACACCGCCTAAGGCGACGGATTATATTGTCGCGGTGGACAATTCCTGCGATTCCTACAACCTGTATATTCTGGAAATGAAGAATGTCAAAGAATCCAAGTTCCTTGATATAAGAGCGATTCAGGATAAGTTTTCGACAACGATAAATGATTTTCTTTCCATCAGGTTTAAGGATATATTCCTAAGCGATAAATACAAATATAAGGACATCTGCCTGTACCTTGTATCGGATGCCTATGGGGCAGGAGGCGGCTTCCATTCGCATGAGGAATATCGTAAATATCTTGAAAAGATAGATAAAAAAGATTCCCTAAAGGTCGACAACAATCTTGGAAGGAAGATATATAAATTCGGAAACAGGTTTTTGACGATACAATACGAGATACCGCCTAATCCTGTGATACATAAAACAACCTAATCCGGTTATCCCGGTGGGCGACCCGACCACCGCGTAACATATATGGGCGCAAGCCTAAAAAATATTATCTATATTTAAAGGAGATATTTAAGCATGAAGAAGTTAAACAAGAATAATAAGGGTTTCTCTCTCGTAGAGCTCTTGGTAGTTATCGCAATCATGGTAGTATTAGTTGGTGTTATTGCACCTACACTTCTTAGCAATATCGAGAAGACAAGAGAAGCAAAGGATTATCAGGCACTTGATACTTTGGCTGGAAATGTTCAGTCAGCAATGATTGATGAAGATGTATATGATGCTATAATTGCAAATGCGACAGGAACAACAGAAAAGATTTGTACAATTAATTTAGTTAATGCGTATAATGGAAATGCGTTTGCAACAGAGCCTAAGGCAGGTGTAAATACAAAATTTCAGAATCTTTTAAAAGATTATTTAGCTCAGGACGCAGTATTTAAGACAAATGCTGGTACAACTACTTTTAACGTTTTTGGAGCTAAAGCAGCAAAAGCGGGAACAACATTACAGGCTAAGGTAAATACAACGACAGGCTCAATTACAGTTGAGTTTACAGATGGTACAAATGTTATAGATGGTAAGAGCATAAAATACTCTGTAACAAGATAATCACTCTCAACTATTATGCAATATTACATCCCCTTCTACATAATCACCTTCCTCTTCGGAATCGTGATAGGCAGCTTCCTAAATGTCTGCATTTATAGGCTGCCGCTTAAAGATAATATTGCAACAACGGGTTCTCACTGCATGAGCTGTGGGCATGGGCTTAGATGGTACGATTTGGTGCCGCTGTTCTCGTGGCTGCAGCTCGGAGGTAAGTGCCGATATTGCAAGGCAAAGATTTCAGTGCAATATCCGCTCATCGAAGCGATGAACGGAATCGGGTATGTACTGATATTCATTATCAATGACATAAATATTGACAGCATACTGTTATGCCTGTTTTTCTCAGCTCTGGTTGTGCTGTCAGTCATCGATTGGAGAACCTATGAGATACCGATAGGTGTCAACATTACCATTCTGGTACTCGGTGTGCTAAGAAGCGCGCTCGATTGCCACAATATTGTCTCACACCTTATCGGATTTTTTTGTGTCAGTGCTTTTCTGCTTCTGCTAATCCTTATAACAGGCGGCAGGGCGATGGGTGGCGGTGATATGAAGCTCATGGCAGCCGCAGGACTTTTCCTTGGATGGAGAGAAGTCACACTGGGCTTTTTCCTAGGCTGCATAATAGGCTCGATAATTCACCTGTTACTTATGAAGTTTGCCCACAAGGGCAGACAACTCGCATTTGGACCATACCTCTCAGCGGGAATGGTCATAGCAATGCTGTTCGGAGATAACCTTATAAAATGGTATCTCGGACTGTTTTAATTTAAGAGAACTAAAATCGTATGATTAATAGTTCTCTTACATATCCCTGCTTACAAAAGATAATAACCCAACAATGCAGGTAAGCAGCGATATGTAAGAGAACTATACTAATATAACCTCATAACGGATGCACATAATCATATATGCTATTCTAGTATAAATAGACAATTGCGAAACTCAAATTTTACTGTAAACAGTTGTGCAATTTTACTAGTACACTGCCGGACCTTTTGAACGCCGTCGGTGTTTAGCGGCTGTATTTTAGCCGCTTATGCACCGCTACGGCTTTCAATGAGTGAGAACGTGTCCGGAAGGGTACTAGTAAAATTGCACAACGTCCGGCTGTAATATACTAAGTTTTGCAAACACCTAATCCGGTATAAAAAGTAAAAGGAGAACACTCATGGCTTCTAAGGTCACCAAATTCATCACCATTTCAATAGGCAGCTCGGAAATCAAGCTCTCCGAGCTTGACAGCAGCAGGAAGAATATTTCAGTTCTGTGGGCGGAGACGGTTCCTACTCCGGCTGATTCTTATGATGAGGGAGAAATCGTGGATATTGAGAAGATTTCAAGGATTCTCAAGCAGACGATTTTCAAGAACCGCATCAATGCAAAGCACGTTATATTCACGGTGCATGGGCCTAAGTTTGCCAACAAGGAGATTATTATTCCGAATGTTAAAACGGATAAGATTAAGTCGGTCGTGGATGCGAACTGCTCAGAGTATTTTCCTATTAACACGGAGGAGTATGTATTTTCCTATTCCATACTTGAGCATTTCGTCCAGGAGGGAAGAAAGCAGATGCGTCTCATGGTGGTAGCCGCACCGGAGGAGATTATTGAGAGCTATTATACCCTTGCAGAGCGGCTTGAGATGAAGCTTGAGTGCATTGACTATGCAGGTAACTCAACCCTTCAGATTATCAAGCAGCAGGTTGAGGAAGCGCCGAACATAGTTATTCAGGTCAACCAGGCGACAACTGTTGTCAACATTATGAAGAAGGGTATCCTGCAGATGCAGAGAACCATTCCGTATGGAAAGAATGTACTTATTAATGCGGTCATGGACGAGAAGCAGATACCTGAGGCGGGAGCGGAGGAGCTTGTAAAGCATGAGAAGCTTATCCACTCCTCGTTTGACGGAGACCAGGTTACTGATTCTCTCAGATACATGGTAGCCAACCTGAGCCGTGTTGTCGATTATTACACGACAAGAAATCAGGACAGCCCTCTTGACAAGGCATATCTTATAACGGATGGTGTGCAGATTCTTGGATTGCTCGATTTGCTGAGCAATGAGCTTAATATTCCTATAGTCATGATGGATGAGCTTAAGAATGTCACAGGCAGCAAGTACTATGAGATGCCTGAGAACCACCTAATGAATTATCTTGAGAACCTTGGAACGATCATTGAGCCGATTAACTTCGTGTCCAGAAAGCATATAGCAACGGCACAGAAGAAGGAGGTTAAGCATAACAATACAGCGCTTATAGCAGGCTCCTTGATTATCTCAGCCGTGCTGGTCGGTTATCCGTTATATAATTACATGCAGATGAAGGAACAGCGCGATAAGCTTGCGGCGGATATAGACAGAATCAGCAGTGTTGAGCAGATTGTAAACGATTATTACAATGCGAAGGACAAGGTGACGGATCTGCTTGGCTTTGTGAGCAGCTCCTACAGTGACAATGATTCCGTATTATATATGTACAATAAGCTTGAAGAGGTTATGCCTTCGGATATTTCACTGTCAAGCCTGTCATTTAATAATGGTCAGGTATCCCTTTCGGGAACAGGCTCATCCAAGCTGTGCGTTGCGAAGTTCTTAGAGGAGCTTGAGAAGCTTGATAATGTATATGATATACAGATTTCGGGTGTCAGCGAATCGAAGGACGAGGAGAGCAATATTACAGAGAGCTTTTCGCTTACGTTCAAGTTCCTCAAGCTTGACGAGGAGGAGAGCACACAGGAAGAAGCCGGTACGGACAGCAGTACAGTAAATAATGAGAAGGAGGCACAGTAATTATGAAGCTTGCAATTTCAGAACGTGACAAATTCCTATTATGTCTGGTTGGCAGTCTTTTGCTGGTATTTTTAGCATACTATTTCGGATTTCGCAATTTCAGCGATAAGACGAGTGCGCTAGAGAGCGAGATTTCCACACTTCAGGTTAAGTACAATGACTTGAAGGATAAGTCGGACAATATACCGAAGTATAAGCAGGATACGGAAAACTATAATCGCATTTTTGAGGGGGGTCTTGCCGGATACGATTCAGGCTTTTCACAGAAGGCAACGCTTATGTTCACAACAGAGCTTGAAGCAGAGCTTGGTGTGTGGGTCCGCACGGTGAGCATGCCGGATGCAGCACTTGTGTACACCTTCGGAAATGTTGCTTCATCCAACCCTTCAGCTAACGGCGCGAAGGTATATTCCACCGATATGAAGGGATATAAGAAGACGGTCACATATTCGTATGAATGTGATTACGATACCTTCAAGGAGCTGCTGGCATACATACTTGACTATGATACGATATATACGATTGATACGGTAAGCTGCTCCTACAATGAGGACGATGAACTTATGAGCGGCAATATCACGATTTCACAGTATGCCATCACCGGTTCGGACAGAGACTACTATGAGTCGGATATAGATTCGATTGACCTTGGCACGGAGAATCTCTTTGCATCAGAGAGCAATCCTGGCCATGTGATAGAGGCAGCGGATGAGTTCGGCCTTATGACCAATTATGATATAGCGCTTTCCCTCAGCTCGGAAAGCTCCGATTTAAGCTCGGTGGTTCTTGGAAGAAGAGGCTACTCATCCTCACAGGTTTCTGCCAACACGAATGACAATGTTCCTGTTGTGATTAACCTTGCAGGAGAGAACGGCGAGTACACGATAAGCTATTCTGTAGGCGATAAGCAGTATCCTGCCGCAGACAAGACCCTGGTTGATTTGTCCTTCAATCCGGGCAGAAGCCTTGACCTCATGGTATTCAGCAGTGAGCGTGAATCGGATAATGACAAGTCCGGAGCAAGCGTGACCATCAACAATGAGTCTGATATGACGCTTAACATCAAGGTGGTAAATGATGACAGCTCCAACCCAAGGTTCAATGTTGAGAGTGTGAATGGAGCGGTGAGATATTATAGGTAGATATACATGAAAAGGAGATTATTGTGATATGTCCCACAATGTGAAGCATGAACAGAATAGCGGTTTCTCTCTCATAGAGCTGTTGATTGCGATAGCTATCCTTGCCATGCTCACGGTGCCTCTTATGAACTCGTTCATCATGTCGGGAAAGATTAACCGCAACAGCAGAAGGCTTCAGAATGCTGCCGCGGTTGCGCAGAGTGTTGCGGAGACTGCGAAGCATACGACGGACAAGGCGGCACTGGAGGCGGCGCTCAAGTCGCTTCCGGGTGTGTATGATTTTCCGGCTGATTCTAAGGTGAATGAGGACAGCCCGGTGTATACCTTCAAGCTTGACGGTGCGGACGGTGAGAAGTTCCGGGTTAATGTAAGCCTTATGCCTAAGACGGATTATGACTATAAGGCAACGGACTTTGCCGATTTATACAATGAGGCGAGCGTCATATACAGTGAGCTTATTGTCAATGACAACAAGGTTCTGTCGCTTATGAGGTCGCAGAAGATACCTTATGATGTCCCGGGTGCACCGGTCATGGAAAAATGGAATGTCACAGAAGGCAGGTGGGACAGCTACAGTCCGTCAGCTGAGGACAAGGCAATCCGTGATACCTATGGCAATCTTTTTGCGGACGAGTATCTAAAGAGCAGTGGTTCGTTGGATGGTATCAGTGAGTCGGAGCTTACTGATGTCAACTCCGAATTTAAAAAGGAAAATATAGATAAAACAGTATATATTAATATAGAACAGGCTGGCAATAATTATGAGATAACCATCAATACGATATATACATTCGATTTCACGGATTATAAGGTAGTGTACAGGGCTGAGAATACGGCTCCTGGTGTGGTCGTCACTCCGGGGGTCAGGACTCCTATGACATTCTACAGATGTTTGGGGAAGCTGGTGTATAAGGCTGATGAGATTAAGCTTACCTTGGACAATGAAAAGCCTTTATATTTTCTCTATGCAAAGGCAGAGGGCAGCAGAATTTCAAGTGATGGAATTACGTTGGAAAAGGCTGCGGACGTAAGACATTTTAAGAGCGTAACTTATAATGTCGATGCAGCCTCCGGCGTACAGCTTACCAATGAAGATGGAACCTCAAGGAACATGAAGCTTTATTTTGTTGAGGAGGCAGGCGAAAGACAGGAGGAGAGCTTTAAAATCAATGTCGATAACAGCAGCCTCACGACAGCACTTGACCTATATACAACAGAAATTTACAACACCTTGGGGGCAGCACTTTCCGTCAATGTCAATAATGCCATAAAAGGTGTGGTTAATGTGTATTCTACAAAGGATGCGGCAAATACAGATAACCATATTGCGTATGAAAAGGGCGAAGAGATTACTTCACTATATAAGATCATAGTGAGCGTGGATTATGATGCTGGCCGTGACGGAAGCTATTCGGAACAGGTGTATTCGGTAGCTACCGATGATTAAGAAAAATAATATACGTGCTGAGGCATATATGCTTAGGCACGGTGAAATGGAGAAAGGTATGGGCAGAAGAAGCACAAGCAGGCTTAAGGAGAATAAGGGTTCATCACTTATAATGACATTGGTTGTGGTATCCTTCATAGCGGTTATAGCGATGACTGTTATGACATTAGCCCTGTCCTCGTACAAGATTAAGGCGATGGAGGCGAGGACCAGGAATGCTTTCTATAATGCTGATATGGCGGTGGATGAGATATATTCAGGTCTTGCCGCTGACGCCTACAGTGAGCTTGCTGAGTCCTATGACTATGTGATTGGAAATCTTCTTGAGGTTGACGGCGATTCGGTCACAATGATTGACAACACAGCAGCTAACAAGCTTCTTCGAAATACATATTTTTGCAATGCCTGCTTCGCAATATTCGGCGAGAGCTATGGAATGAGCGATGAGAAGGATATTAAGAAAAAGATAGAGGATGAGCTTACAGCAGGAGGCACACTGTCGTCTGTGAACCTCACGGAATTATCCGATAAACTCAGAAGCTATATCTCCGATGTCTATAAGGATGCTTCAAGTGGAAGCGAGATTGATATAAATGTCGGACAGCGTCCGCAGATTCTTATGGTTGACGATGCGATAAATTCCGTGATTATAAAGGATGTCACAATAACATACCAGAATCTCAGGACGGACTATTTTTCACAGCTCACAACGGATTACGAGATTGTGTTCCCTGAGAAGGCTGATATCAATATCGTGGATGATGACAGCGATATTCTTCAGTCCTTCCGCGATTATGCGATTGTATCAAATAAGTATATCAACTCGATGGGTTCTATAAATGTAAATGGCGGAATATACGCAAATCTCGGAATAAACCATCAGGGTGCTTCGGAATCACCAAGTCTTTTAAGACTTACCGTAAATGGAGGCAATATTGTCACCAATGGTCTGATACAGCTTTCACAGAATGCGGCTGTCACACTTGGAAACGGAAGAATATGGGCGGACAATATCGAGCTTATCGACTCAGACCTTGTAATCAATCCGGATGCTTCTGCGTATGTTGCGGATGATCTGACGCTCACACAGGGTTCTAAGAGCAATTCTGTGACGATAAGCGGCGATTATTATGGCTATAGTATTGAGGGGCATGGAATAAACAGCGCGGATGCGACTCCGGCTAAGAGCAGTGCCATCATCATAAACAGTAAGAAGTCAAAGCTGGATTTTTCCAATATAAGAACACTTATATTGGGAGGCTACGGATGGGTTGTATATAATGAAGGCTCAGCAGACCCGGGCGATGAGAGCTATTATAGAACGGGTGAGTCTATTGCCGTGCGCTACGCACAGACTGCGTATGTTCTTCCGGCGTCATGGAACGGAATAATTAACGATAATTTCTTTGCGAAGAATCTGCTCAACCCGGCTCAGCGTGTGATTGCCAATCCGGTTGAAGGCGGGGAGTATGAGTACTATTACAATTTCTCGAGCGGTGATGCGGCTGCAAGCTTCTATCGCGGACTTTACGATGATGATACCTTCAATGAGCTTTGCTCCGATGCCGGGATAACCGGATCCGGTAATCTTGCCGAGGCTCAGGAGATAAGAGCGAGAATAAGAAGTGTGATTGATGAAGCTTATGACGATTTCCTTGACTATGATGGCACTGGAACTAAGGCTATCACGATTAACCCTAATGCCCGCGTATATGAAAAGGGTATCGTGAGGGACAATGCTTCGGGTGTGAACGAATATAACAGTGTAGGTGATGAACTCGTCAGGGTTCTCTATGATAATTCAACCCATAGACAGAAGATAATAGGAAGCCTTCTGATAGAGCTTGAGGATGACTGGATGTACAATTCTTCCGACTGGGATGGAAGTAAGCCTTATCCTACTCTCAACTATGGTTCAATGCGCTTTTCACACAAGATTAAGTCGGAGGCTGAGTTAAATCATGGCGCGGTGGAAAATATTCTGCAAGGCAGGTCAAAGATAGCCGAGGTCGGAAATGCCTATTACTATGTCGAGAATGAGGATGGCAACAATGCGGAGAACTATGTTGTTTTCGTGCATAATGGGGATGTGAGGCTCAGCAATGATTTCGACAGCCGTGCACCTGAAAGAGGAATTATAATTGTGGATGGAAACGTGGTTGTAGACCGGAATTTTGAGGGCTGCATCATTGCGACGGGAGATGTCAAGCTTGAAGGTGGTACATATAGTGCGGCACCGGAGCTTATTGATACGATTCTTAAGACACTTCCGGGTGTCAGAGGATATTTCGACGGAACGAATGTCACTGAGCTCGGAAAGCATATCGGCTACAATGATGGGGCACATGCAAAGCAGCCTGATGAGAAGGAAAAAGGCAATCTTAACAGCTATGCGGCATCGGATTGCATAAATATAGCAAATTACAGAAGAAGTGCAGCAACACAGACAGAGACGGAATAATGCTCTTAATAAATGCTATGAAAAGGAGGGGAAATGCCGATATGAAAAGTATGAAAAGTAGGAATGGCAGGAATGGCGGTTGCAATACAATGAATAATGAAATGAATAAAGGCTTTTCATTGATTGAGCTGCTGGTTGTCATTGCCATTATGGCTATATTTATCGGCGTTTCTTTCGCTTCCATAGGTCTTATCCAGGCTGGAAACATGACCAGTGTGACCAAGAGCATTGCGACAGGTATTCAGGAGACACGTCAGAAGACAATGACGCAGAATCTGTTGTACGGATGGCGTTTTTCGGTGAACACGGATGCCGATGGCAGCGTGAGCATGACGGTCACTAAACAGGCAGCCGCCACACAGACACCTGTGGACACTGTGACAGAACTGAAAAAATGTGACCTGTATTACACTAAAGATAGTGACGAAGAGGTGAAGATTACCGGTTTCGCGATGACATTCGACGCTTCGACAGGTGCGATAAAATCCTTTAATTATGCCTTGGCAGACGGCGGAACAGCCATGCAGACCTCGGGCACCGGAAGGATAAGAGCGGCACACGGAAAAAAGGAGAGTGAACTTACCATATTCTTTGCAACAGGAAAGTATGAGGTTAAGTAGTATGAAACTAGACAGAGCACATAAACGGGACGGATTTTCGGATAACAAGGGCATCACTCTCATAGAGGTTCTTATAGGAATTGCCATAATGGGTATTGTTTCATCGATGATTTCGGCAATAATGGTAGGTGGGACTAATTTTTTCAGGAAACAGAGTGCAACGATAGATTTGCAGAATGACTCTCAGCTTATTACCTCATCAATGTCGGCGGCGATACTTGAGGGAACGAATTTTACGCTTGAAGAGGATAAGCTGATGGATGGCAGGAGGGTTGTATATTTTACCACCGGGACACCTGCTGCAGAGGGGGAGAATAAAGCAGTCGCAAAACAGTATATATGGGTAGAGGAGAGTCCGTATGGTGACGCAGGGTATCTGTATATATATGATGCGGGAGCTGTGGTTGATTACAATAAGGGAAATTGCATATCAGAGCTTGTCAGATATTTTAAAATTACAGCCGGTGTCACAGAAGCGACAACAGATGCTTCGGGCAATGCCGTATATACATACAACAGCAGCGTCAAGGAGACGAATAAGATTGAGAAAATCAGCGTGAGCTTCACTCTTGCCAATTCCAAGTCCGAGCTTACGCAGAGCATAGAGATTAAGCCAAGAAATACTGTGGCGGATTTTAAAAAGCTAGAGTCCGGCACATAGAACCAGCTGCACAAGTATGAAAGAAAGTGGGTTGATGTTTATGGGAAATATTAATAATCTGAAGAGAAGTGTAAGGAAGCTTGCTGCTGCCATGTTATCTGTTGTGACTGCGGTTACACTTATGCCGGTGCAGGCTGTTCAGGGAAAGGGGACTTCACATTTGGCTTTGGGTGTGGCTGATATCAATACGCTGAATGTGAGCTTATCCGTCAGTGCAAGCGTGCAGAGAGCACTTGATGCAGGGCTTAAGAATAATTCCGGGAGAGCGGATGTCATAAGAGCTGTGCTTGATGACATAGAGGAACTGCCGCAGTACGGCAATCCTGATTTTACATCAATAACAAGAGGTACGGCAGAAAGACCCTTTGTCATACTTGAGATTGCGCCGGCTGAGGAGTGCGGTGAGCTGGGATACCTTGTGAGCGGATGTGAGCCTATCAGAATGGAGGATATGTTCGGCTTCGGAGAGTATACAAGAATAGCGCAGACATTGACAACAGGCTATTTGACGGATGTACCTTCGGGAACCTTCTTTTTCATGGATGAGCCGGAGGGGAATGCTTCCAATTACGGCTCCTACAGAGGTAATCTTCAGAACTGGGCATGGAGAATTAATCAGTATGGCGGACGGTCGTTCGTACATAAGGGCTATTATGAGTATGTAGGCACGGGTAAGGGCTGTTTCTCTGTTGAGGCAGGAAAGATGGTTAAGAAAGGTGTGGACGGCGGAGAGTATATCTGGCACACTGTCAACTCATTTGAGGCTTCGCAGTATGAAGGCATAGAATTTAATGATGACATTGCCGATGCGGCGGCCGAGGTCGGTGAAAGAATATATACAACCAGAACAAGCTATAATGCCAGGCTTGATGGTTCGGACTCAATGATGATGGTTGACCAGGTGGTTGAGGTCAGCGGTATGTATAAGGTGTATACAAATAGGGAGAATTTTCTCAAGGATACGCTCCTGATGGATGATGAGACGGCTGCCGGTTACTCCTGTGTGATAAAGACTATCACGGCACAGGAACTTAACAGAACACCGGAGTGGGTTGATTACGCAGACCTTATCTATATCTTTCCGGGAAATCATAACACGGAGATTGTGAGCGCGTGGAAGCAGACCATAAACGGTGCACCGGCTAACAGACTTGGACATACCTCCGCAGCAACGAATTATCCAATCAACACCTTTGAAATCAATGATATATCTGCCGATGCAGCAATGAAGATTTTTAACAGGGTTTCAGCGTCCGAGAACTACGCCTCAATAATAATTGACAACCGGCTTTTTGATTTCAGTCAGAACACACTTACATCACTCTCGACAGTGAATAATGTAAACATGGATATATTTGACTGGAGCTTCAAGGATACGGGCAAGGATTATCAGGCGACCTCCAGCAGCAACAATGTATATAAGCTCAGTGTCATGCTTATGTCGATGAATCCTAATTTCTTTAAACAGCTATATTTGCAGCCGGGAAATGAGCTTGTAAAGGTAGTAAATGGTGAGCTTGTGGATACGCTTCAGAGGTCACCTGCTGATAAGTGCTGGTCAGGATATACCTTCCAGCTTATGGAGAAGGATTATTCAGGCAATCTCTATAACTATTTTACATCCTCCGAGAACTGGTTTTTATATGGAAGCTGTTCTAATCTAAGTGAGCAGAAATACAAGACCTACGTTGACAATCACATTTTTACCTTCAACGGTAATTCATGTGTGACCATGCAGTTTGTAAATGAGTATGGTGGTCTTGGCTCGGATAAGCAGCTGCAGGATGGAAAGTATCTGTTCGGCAATTTTAGGGATTATCTTGATGAAAATGCGGATATATTCAAATATAATGCTGATAAGGCCGACTCATCGGATGCGGTCAGATATATTCTCGGTATAGGAAGTAAAAAGTCTTATTACGGAGAAGATACCACTCTTAGGATTCTTGACATTGAGCCAAGTGTGGGGCTTGATTCGGCAAGTAAGCCTGAGTGGACGAGAACGGAGAATTATATAAGACGTCTTATCCCTGATTTTCAGGGAAAGCTGGAAGTCACACACATGACAACAGCGGAGTACATAGGAAAGGTTGATGACATCAACAGTGATTATGACCTTGTATACATCGGACTTGATGCCGGTGGATATAATGTAAAGACAGGTGCACAGGCATTTTTCAATGATGGTTCGAGTACATGGGGAAACACAATCACTGATTTCAATGACGATTCTCTTGACGGAAAGATATATTTCCACCTCGGAGATAAGATGGTGTCGACCTGTTATGATGGCGGTAGCCGTAACCGTTCTGTAAAGTTCATATATAACAATGCCGGCACAGGTGTTGTCTCAAGTGAGGAGCTGCGCTTCGCCGGAAATGATATTACGAATATCAAGAAGAATGAGCTTATCAGCTTCATCGCCTCAGGAAAGCCTGTTGTAGCAGAAAAGTATCTCTATGACCTTGAAAGGTTTTTTATAGATACAGGTTCTAATCTCTACAGCCTTGTGAACAGCTATAGGAATACGGATGCTGAGATAAAAGGAATTTATCTGTATTCGGACACAAAGAGACTTCAGGATACCCTGCGAAATAAGGCAGAGGCTGTTATATTTACATCGGTTCCTGCACTCTATAACGGAACAACCGTTAGTGACACCAACCCTACGATATCCAATCCTAATTATCTTCCGGTTAACGGAGACGGAGATGCGTATATGACGTTTGAATTTACTGTTCCGGGAGAGGGTTATAATTATCGTATCTATGTGGATCAGGACAGGGACAGCAAGTTCTCTTCAGGCGAGATTGTACAGGAGGGAACTGCGACATACAATGATGGAAACAGGGGGGTAAATACATGTATCTATGATGTCGCTTCAAGTATTGTGGGTATTGTACAATGGAAGATAGAGGTATACAGAAACGATAATGTGAATGTCAGATATACCAGGACAGGTTCTTCCGCAGCAAAGCTTCGTTCGGATACAGAGAAAAAGAAGCTCAAGGTACTTCAGATTATGCCGAAAAACGATTCGGGTCTTCTTAATCTGGAGAAGAATGATTTGTTCAGGAAGAGATACTCCAATCTGAATGATTTTGATGTGACGGTTCGCACGATTACATGGTCTGATTTTGAGAAATTCTTCGCAGGAGAAGGATTTGAATTCGACCTATCGCAGGACATAAGCAGCACGAATCCGGAGACAGATGTTCTCGCGAGTGTATCGGATGAGCTTGATAAATCGGGGCGCGAGATTAGGTCGGAGCTTGATGGCAGGAGCATAGGAAAGCTCAGCTCCTATAATATGATTATTGTTGGATTCGGAGATATCTATGGTGCTGTTGACCTTAGTAATACCAATGGCGCTGTTGAATATCTGCAGTATTACACGAAGCTTGGAAAGAGTATTCTTTACACGCATGATATAACCTCCTTGTATAATCTGAAGCAAAATGGAAATAAGACCTTCGGCTACACAGCCAATGCCATGCTGCGTGATATTATGGGCATGAACCGGTACAAGGCGGTGAGCACAGAGCTTGCTTCACTAGCCTCCGGGGACAGACTTAGGAATGCTGTAACCGGATATCAGAACGGCTTGAGCTACGATGAGATTCCATGCGACCAGAAGCAGGGCTTTACATATTATGCGATGAAGAGGCTCGGCTGGACTAAGAAACAGACGGATTGGAACAATCCTAATAAGACCGGAAACAGCTATAACAGGCTGCCATACAGATACATGATAACCAACCCACAGGGAAATGCGGTTGTCAATGAGAACAGTGTGTCAAGCAGCACAGGCTTTGCAAACAACAATGATCTGACTACAACTGCAACAAAGGTAAATGAAGGCCAGATAACAACTTATCCGTATAAGATATCGGATGTTCTTTCGATTGCGCCTACGCATGGACAGTGGTATCAGCTCAACATGGAGGATAAGGAGGTTACTGTATGGTATTGTTTATCAGACCCGGTTGCAAGCGGTAATGCGGGAATCGGAAGTGCAAGAAGCTCATCGTCCACAGAAAACGGTGAAGGAAGTGCCCTGACCTATGGCGTGTCTCCTAATGATGCTGCCAATAACTACTATATCTACAGTAAGGGTAATGTATTTTATTCAGGTGTCGGACATTCGTGGGTATCCGGTGATATGGAGGCAAAGCTTTTTGTCAATACAATGATAGCGGCATACAGAATAAGCTATGATGCACCTACTGTTAAGATTGAGAAGGCTGATATGACACCGGGTGTCGGTGCAGGACAGTCCTCTGCTTATGACCTCAGCATTGACAAGAATAGTGCCAAGGATTATTCGGCAGATGTACCTGATGAGTATGCTGATTACGTGCGCATATATTTCAGACCTGAGGATATGAGCTTTTCAAATGATATGGATGTGCGTATATCGTATGCCAAGAAGGATGGAAGTATGGGCTATATCACTGAGATATGGACAGGTGAGACCCATGGTGCTGAGGCTGCCGGTACTGTCCATACAGCTGATGATACCGATAAGTTCTTTGCGGAACTTAACAATAATGGGTTGTATTACTTCTACTATAGAAAATCGGATATCCGAACCGTGAGCAGCACATTTACGTTCGAGGTTAACAATAACCGTTCCGCTGAGGTGGGGCTTGCGTATATGAAGCTTAACCTGCAGAGCTTATATTATCTTGACTAACATTATTATAAAAAACCTGCAGTTCTGAAAATCATGCAGTTATAGAAATCATGCAGCTTTGAGAATCATGTATTTCTGTAAATCATGTAGTTTGAGAAATATGCAGTTCTTAAAAACATGCGGTTCTAATCAGCTGGAACCGCATGTTTTTTGCCTATTATGACGGAGTGTTAATCATTGGTTTAAAATATATTCGATTCATCTTATTTGACACGATTTCTGTTGCCAATAGTCATATATGGTGCTATATTAATCGCAAAGCACATATCTATAATTCTTCTATTTAAAATATACCGTTTATTATCGGTAGTCTTATTTATCAGAAGTTCATGCTTTTATTCCAATAACCACAGGAAAGACAGTATACAACCAAGGAACAGCGAAGTTGATACCAATTAGACAATGTACAGTCAGACAACGTACAGGATGTTATGCACAGTATGTAAGGAGAGAAAGCTTTATGGGGAAAATGACAAGCAGTGAAGAAGCGAGGGCATTGAATCCGATAGATGATTTGATGTTCCGGAAGATGGCGGAGGATGTGGGTTTCTGTGAGGAGATATTGCGGGTGATACTTGAGGATAATGAACTTAAGGTGCTTGAGACGATACCTCAGTGGACAGGAACGAACCTGCAGGGGCGTTCGGTGATTCTTGACGCAAAGTGTGTTAAGTCGGACGGCAGGCAGGTGAACATTGAGGTTCAGAAAGAGGATGACGATGATCACCAGAGAAGGGTGAGATACAACGGAGCGATACTTACCACCAATATCTCAGAACCCGGAACAAAATTTAAAAATGTTCCTGATGTATGTATTGTATTTATCTCAAAATTTGATATATTTAAGGGGAAGAGTCCGATATATCATGTTGATAGGGTTGTGAGGGAAACCGGTGCTGTGGTTGACAATGGCTTTGAGGAGATATACGTCAATACGAAGGTCAGGAATGGTTCAGATGTATCAGAATTGATGCGAATTTTTGTCGAGGACAATGCGTACAGCACCCGTTTTCCGAAAACGTCGGAGATTAAAAGAAGATACAAGATAGTCGACGGAGGTGGAGATATGGGAAGTGCTATTGAGAGGTTTAAACAGGAAGGGCGGATGGAAGTGTTTGCAAAACTGTTGGAGAAGAATCTAATAAGCTATTCGGAAGCCGCAGACATGGCAGATATGACGGAAGAGGATTTTAAGAAAAAATATGATGAATATATAAAGGAAAATACACAGGCTTCAGAAGAGCAGCTGTGAAAAAGTCGAAAGCAAAGAAAAATACATAAGCAATAAAGTTTCCCTGCTTTCATTGCAAAATACAATGAGCAGGGAAGGCTCAAGAATGTTTAATCTTATTTCAGCAGTATCCGGTCTGTTTCAGACCACATTTCAATTTTAATTTGTGAAAATTTTTAAGGACTTAATCAGAGAGTGCATTATTAATAATGTCATATACAGCATGTATTTCAAAAAGTCATGTATATGAGTTTAATGATATCAGGGTCAAAAGGTCAGAAATCTGAAGCAAGCTTGCTTGCAAAAGGATTTTTGACCCCAACATCATTGAATGAGGTTACGGATTTTTCATTTGGAGAATATAAGAATGGAGGATTATCTATGGTGAGCAAGGTGGGCTGTGCGATGGTCACAGCGATGGGTGCTACGTTGCTTGAGGTGGAGGCAGATGTGTCGGGCGGGCTGCCGGACATAGAGATGACAGGCAACCTTGGAAGTTCAGTAAAGGACGGCAGGGAGAGAATCAGGGTCGCAATCAAGAAGTGCGGCTATCCGTTCCCGCAGGGAAGGGTGACAATCAATATTGCACCTGCGGCAATGCGCAAGGAGGGGACTGGCTTTGACCTTGCGGTTGCATGTGCCATTCTTGAGGAGATAGGTATTATTGTGGAGGATAATCTGAAGGGCAGGATTGTGATTGGTGAGCTTGGGCTTGATGGCGCGGTTATCGGTGTGAGAGGTGTGCTTCCGGCGGTGCTTGAGGCGAAGAAGCAGGGATATGCGGGGTGCATAGTTCCTGCGGCTAACTACTCAGAGGCGCTTATGGTGCCGGAGATAGAGATTATTCCTGTGCAGCATTTATCGGAGCTTGTAGATGAACAGGATGATGGGAAATGTTGTGAGGTTATTGATAATAATGCAGTCTGTGATAGGTGCAGCGATGAAGATAAAACAAATCCTGACTATTCAGATATATATGGTCAGGAGTATGCCAAGAAAGCCATGCTCACAGCCGTTGCGGGAAGACACAATATACTGCTTATGGGACCTCCGGGAGCTGGAAAGACGATGCTTGTATCGCGTATTCCGACCATTATGCCCGGCATGTCTAAGAATGAACAGCTTGAGCTTGCCTGCATTTACAGCATAGCCGGAAAGCTTGGCGGCAGGCCGGATATGAGTGTAAGACCGTTCCGTGCACCCCATCATTCGATTACGTCGGCGGCGCTTATAGGCGGCGGACGATTGGTTGAACCGGGGGAGGTGTCGCTTGCGTCTAAGGGAGTGCTGTTTCTTGATGAGCTTACACGCTTTGACACAAGGGTTGTGGAGCAGCTGAGGGAGCCGCTTGAATCGGGAAGGATAGTGATTAACAGGATTACAGGCTCCTGTGAGCTGCCGGCTGATTTCATGCTTGCGACGGCTATAAATCCCTGTGCATGCGGTTTCTATCCCGATAGGACAAGGTGCCGGTGTACCACATGGGATGTGAATAAGCACTATGGGCGCATAAGCAGGCCGATACTAGACAGAATTGATATATCCATATCATTGCAGAGGGTAAGCTTTGACGAGCTTATAGGTAAAAATGTGGCTTCTGAAGGAATAAAAGGTGAAAGAAGAATGGATGAAAAGACCGGAGCAGGAGACAGACGAAAAGCAGATGAAAATGCCGGTAAAAGAACAGATGAAGATGGTGATATGCAGACAGTAATTGGGAATTTCGACAGCTCCAATATGCGGAAAATTGTTGAACGTGTGTGGAGAGTCCAGCAGGAAAGACTTGGCGAGGGACGTTATAACAGCCGTATGACTAATGATGAGATTAAGAAATACTGCCGACTTGACGATATATCCGAGAAGCTTATGAGAGAAGCGTATGATGTATACGGACTGAGTGCCAGAGGCTACTATAAGCTGCTCAAGGTGGCGCGTACATTGGCGGATATCGATGGAGCGGAGAATGTGGAGGAGCGGCATGTGCTCGAGGCGTTGAGCTACAGGGTGAAGGATAAGGGGGATGAATGATGGATGAAGAAAATAAGCGTATCAGGGCATGGTTCTGGCTTACCAATCTGCCGGGATATGGATATAAGAAGCTGGCGGCACTCAGGGCGGCAGTGGATGATGTGTGGGAGCTGTATGAAATTGAAGAGAGCGTAGGACAGGAGAAGGCTGAGGAGTTCTTAAGACAGGTGTTTTCTTTGTCAGATATAAAATACAGTGATGCGGAGATTGGAGCTTTTTTCGACAGGAGCCTTAAGAGAAGGCTTGACAAGGAATTTGAAGGGTTGGCAGCGTCGGATATAAATATGGTCTGCATTGATTCAAGTGACTACCCTGAAAAACTTAGGGATATTTTTGATGCGCCGTACATACTCTATTATCGCGGAAGGCTTCCGGAACAGAACCATAAGACGGTGGCGATTGTAGGGGCAAGGGCGTGCAGCGAATATGGCAGAAGCATGGCAAAGGATATTGCCGCGCAGCTTGCACGGTATGGAGTGCAGATTGTCAGCGGGTTTGCGAGAGGGATAGATACCGCATCGCATAACGGCTGTCTCGGAGTTGACGGAGGAAGGACATTTGCGGTATTTGGAAGTGGAATCAATCATTGCTATCCGCCGGAGAATCGTTTCACATACGATGAGATAATACAGAAGGGTGGGGGGATAATTTCTGAATATCGTCCCGACACGAAGCCGTTATCGGGATTCTTTCCTATGAGAAACAGAATTATAAGCGGGCTGTCAGATGTTGTGATTGTTGTTGAAGCCGGAGTTAAAAGTGGTTCTCTTATAACTGCCGACCATTCGTTAGAACAGGGCAGAACGGTCATGGCATTGCCGGGGAGAGTGACAGATGTGCTGAGCATGGGATGTAACAGGCTGATACGTCAAGGTGCTGCTGTCATAACATGTATGGACGATATTTTATTTGAATTGGGACTGTCAGAAGTACAAAATTATTCTGTCAATATAAAAAATTCACAAATAAAACTTGCAAAGCCGGAGAAAATGTTGTATAGTCATTTAGATTTTAACCCGCAGAGCATTGATGATTTAATTCGTAAGAGCGGAGTAAGCTTCAAGGAGGCAGCGGAATGTCTTGTGAGACTTGAGCTTGCCGGACTTGCAAAACGAATTGGAGGAATGTACGTGCGAGGAAAATAATAACTGGAGGAGTTGTCATGGCAAAATATCTTGTAATCGTTGAGTCCCCGGCAAAGGTGAAGACCATCAAGAAATTTCTTGGTTCTAATTATGAAGTGGTTGCATCACAGGGCCATGTTCGTGATTTGCCTAAGAGTACGCTGGGAATAGATACGGAACATGACTTTGAACCAAAATATATAACAATAAGAGGTAAGGGAGATATACTTGCCCATCTTAGAAGAGAGGTTAAAAAGGCGGATAAGGTTTATCTTGCAACCGACCCTGACCGTGAAGGAGAGGCTATTTCGTGGCACCTTGCACAGGCACTTAAGATAGATGATAAGGATATCAACAGAATAAGCTTTAATGAGATTACCAAGAATGCTGTTAAGGCTTCGATAAAGGAACCAAGGAAGCTTGACATGAACCTTGTCGATGCACAGCAGTCGCGAAGAATACTTGACCGTATGGTGGGCTACCGCATTAGCCCGGTTCTCTGGGAGAAGGTAAAGAGGGGGCTGAGCGCCGGACGAGTTCAGTCGGTTGCGCTCAGGATAATCTGCGACAGGGAAGCGGAGATAAATGCGTTTATTCCTGAGGAATATTGGACAATCGATGGTATTTTTAAAGTCAAGGGTGAGAAAAAACTGTTGACGGCGAAGTACATTGGCGATGAAAACGGCAATTCAGCCATTCATAATGAGAACGAGAAGAATGCGGTTCTTGCCGGGCTTAAGAATGGTGCTGCTAAGATAGATGAGGTAAAGAAGAGTGAGAGGATAAGAAAGGCTCCTCTTCCGTTTACAACAAGTACACTCCAGCAGGAAGCAGCCAAGGCACTTAATTTTTCAACCCAGAAGACCATGCGCATTGCACAGCAGTTATATGAAGGAGTGGATATAGATGGTCATGGTACAATCGGTATCATAACCTATCTGAGAACCGATTCCACAAGAGTTGCAGCGGAAGCGGATGTCTCTGCGCGTGAGTATATAAAGAATAACTATGGTGTTGATTATTACTGTCCGATAGATAACAAGAAAGAGAATGATAAAAAAATTCAGGATGCGCATGAAGCAATCAGACCTACCGATATCGAGCTTACGCCTGCTAAGATTAAGGATTCGCTTGCACGCGACCAGTTCCGTCTGTACCAGCTGATATGGAAGCGCTTTGCGGCGAGCAGAATGCAGCCGGCGAGATATGAGACAACTACGGCTAAGATTACAGTTGGTGGACACCATTTCTCATCATCATCATCAAGACTTGTGTTTGACGGATTTATGTCGGTATATGCTGAGGCTGATGAGGAGAAGGAAGAGAATAATTCAATGGTGGGGAGCCTGAGTACGGACAGCGTTATAACTCTTGAGGATACGGACAGCAGACAGCATTTCACACAGCCGCCTGCACATTACACAGAGGCATCGCTTGTAAGAACGCTTGAGGAGCTTGGAATAGGACGTCCAAGTACTTATGCACCTACTATAACGACTATAATTAATAGAAGATATGTTGCCAAGGAAAATAAAAATCTATATGTGACGGAGCTCGGAGAAGCTGTAAATTCAATAATGATGAAGGCCTTCCCTGTCATTGTTGATGTCAACTTCACAGCTAACATGGAATCACTTCTTGATGGTGTTGCTGATGGCAGCATACAGTGGAAGACTGTTGTGAGAAACTTCTATCCGGATCTGGATGAGGCAGTTAAGAATGCTGAGAAGGAGCTTGAGGAGGTTAAGATTGAAGATGAGGTTACAGACATTCCGTGTGATGTATGTGGTCGAATGATGGTCATTAAGTATGGACCACATGGCAAGTTCTTAGCCTGCCCGGGATTTCCTGAATGTCGAAATACTAAGCCGTATCTTGAGAGGATAGGCGTTGCCTGCCCTAAGTGCGGTAAGGATATTGTCATTAAGAAGACGAAGAAGGGAAGAAAATACTTCGGATGTGAAGGCTTCCCTGAGTGCGATTTTATGTCATGGCAGAAGCCGTCAGACAAGAAATGTCCTGAATGTGGCGGATATATGGTTGAAAAGGGCAATAAGCTTGTCTGTGCGGATGAACACTGCGGATATGTCATGGATAAGATGGATAAATAAGATAATAAGAACTAAATTTCCTGTGCATGAAACAGAATATTAAGAATTATAACAATTATTCAGACTATTCACAAAAAAATATACAAAAACTATTGTATATTCAAATAATTTATGCTAAACTTAGCAAGTAGAAGCGATAATATTCTATTTGCTAAGTTTTTTGTTGATAAAGGTAAGTTATTATTTATATGGAAAGGGTGGTTGCACGGATGAGCGTTCAGTTACTTGATAAGACGAGGAAAATCAATAAACTTTTGCACAACAATAATTCTCACAAGGTGGTATTCAACGATATATGCCAGGTTCTCAGTGAGATATTGGTGTCCAATACTCTTGTTATAAGCAAGAAGGGCAAGGTATTAGGAAGCAGCACCTGTGATGGGGTTGAGGAGATTAAGGAACTGATTGATGACGAGGTGGGAGAATTCATTGATCACATGCTTAATGAGCGTTTACTCAGTGTGCTTTCGACGAAAGAGAATGTCAATCTGGAAACCCTTGGCTTTGGAAGAGGAGATGCTAAAAAGTATCAGGCAATTATCGCACCTATAGATATTGCAGGTGAGCGTCTTGGTACATTGTTTATGTATAAGTGTGACAGCCAGTATGATATAGACGATATAATTTTGTGTGAGTATGGTACAACGGTTGTCGGGCTTGAGATGATGCGTTCGGTCAACGAGGAGAATGCAGAGGAGACGAGAAAGGTTCATATTGTAAAGTCTGCGATAAGTACATTGTCATTTTCAGAGCTTGAGGCTATCAAGCATATTTTCGAGGAACTTGACGGCAACGAGGGGATTCTGGTCGCAAGCAAGATTGCCGACAGGGTGGGAATTACACGTTCGGTTATAGTCAATGCACTTAGAAAGTTTGAGAGTGCGGGGGTTATTGAATCAAGGTCTTCGGGAATGAAGGGAACATATATCAAGGTGCTCAATGATGTGGTCTTTGATGAACTCAAGAAGATAGATTTGACTGAATAACAGACTAATTATTTATTCAGGAAGAGTGCGCTGCTCTGTTTAGAACAGCGCATTATTTGAATTAATATGTAAGATATTGTAAAAAAAGCTTGTTTTTTCCCGTGGATGTCTTATAATTGATAAGAAGAATGTATTACTTTGGGTTTTGAGAAATTGATAAATTTATTATCATAAAGGAGAATGAAGAATGTTTGAATCTGGAGCATTTGGATATGTCAATGTTCTTTCATCGGCGGCTGATGCGGCATGGACCAGGAATGAGATACTTAATAACAATATAGCCAATGTCGACACACCGGGCTTTAAAAGACAGGACATGAAGTTTGAGAGCCTTCTGCAGAATGAGATTGCAAGGCAGGGAAAGACGAATTCCACACTTGACCAGAAGGTGGCTGATGTCGATTATACAAGGCTTAAGCCTTATGTATATACAGATAATTCACAGCTTTCAACAAGACTTGATGGAAATAATGTGGATATTGATGTGGAGGAGGCTGAACTTGCCTCTAACCAGTTGATGTACGATGGAATAATAGAAGGGCTTAATAAGGAATTCGAGAGAATGAAGTCTGTTCTTTCTAAATAGAAATAATTTTGCAGGAGGTTGATTATGGCACTGTTTAGTTCATTTAATATAGCATCATCGGGAATGACTGCGCAGAGACTCAGAATGGATGTTATTTCCGAGAATATAGCTAATGTAAAGACTACAAGGACGAATGAAGGCGGAGCTTATATACGCAAGAATGTTGTTCTCAATGAGAAGGGGAATAATTATGGAATACACACGTTCAGCGAGATTTTTGATGCGACCAGAAGCGGAGTGGGCAACGGAGTTAAGGCGACAGCCATAGTGAATGATACAGATACACCTATGGAGCTTGTATATGATCCGTCACATCCGGACGCAGATGAGAACGGATATGTAACATACCCTAATGTCAATATCATAACGGAGATGACAGATCTTATCGATGCTTCACGCTCATATGAGGCGAATGCAACAGCATTTGAGGCTTCTAAGAGCATGGCGAGCAAGGGTCTTCAGATAGGTAAATAATTTTAATTATACAAATAGAAGCGGGGAATACTTATGTCAACAGTTAATATACTATCAGGTGTATCATCAGATTACATTACTAACTCGATTGCTGATAATTCTAAGGCAGGGAAGTCGGAAGGCTCCGGCAGCTTTGATGAGCTGTATCAGGCAGCGGTTAACCTGATTTCAGGAACGAATGGTTACATACAGCAGGCACAGCAGGCTGAGATTGATTATGCAATGGGAAAGCTTACAAGCACTCATGAGCTGAGTATTATTGAGAACAAGGCTAATATAGCACTTCAGTACACTGTTGCGATAAAAAACGGAATTTTGGATGCATACAAGGAAATTATGCAGCTACAGGTGTAATTTAACCGGATTCAGTTATTCGGCTGATAAGCAGAGAACGTCAGCGGATTGCAGATAGCCGATTTAATAGATAACTAGTGATACAGGAGAGCACATATGCCGGATATAGTAAAAAAATACCTTGATAAGATAAAGGAATTTTGGAATAAATACAATAAAAAACAGAAAACAATATTTATCTCTTCCGTATTGGTGGCAGTTATTGCGATTGCAATACTTGGATTCGTTCTGGCACAGCCACAGACGGTTGTGGTGCGGTATTGTTCAACGGCTTCCGAGGCTACGGAGGTCAGACAATTGCTCACCAGCAATGACATACCTTGTACGGTTGGTTCAAATTTTGAAATCATAATCGACAAGAAAGATGAGATTGAGGCACAGCTTGTACTTGGCTCTAACAATATAGCTTCAACCGGATATTCCTATGCCGATGTCCTTACCGGAAGCTTTTCACAGACGCAGGATGACAAGGAAAAGTTATATGTAGAGACACTTGAGAAGAAGTTCGCCGCACAGCTTGCGAAGATTGACGGAATAAAGAGCGCACAGGTTACAATCAAATTTGAGGACAACTCTTCAATTTTTGAGGAGAATAAGGATGCACATATTACAGCTACACTTGTCACCAGCAAGACACTTTCGGAGTCTACAACAGAGGCAATAGGCCTTATGCTTGCTAATAATGTCGGAAGCAACAACACCAACAATGTTGTGGTTATAGATGACAAGGGGCAGTTGTTATTCTCAGGTATTGCGGATGCCTCCGGCAACTCATCGGGACTTAAGACAAGCACGAAGTTCCAGAGAGAAATGATGACCAATATGGAAGCACGCGTCAAGAAACTTGCGCTTGCAATGCAGAATTATTCTGACGCCGAGGTTATGGCAAATCTTGTATTTGACAGCGATAAGGTGACTGAGATAACCCAGAAATATAATATACCGGATGGCTCTGAGGAGGGCTTAAGAAGCACCAGCTATGAGGTCAACAGTACTAATGGGACTGGCTCCGGTGGAACAGCAGGTACTGAGTCAAATGACGATGATACAGGATACGATATTGAGAACGGCACTACAACCAATGGAGAGTATAATCTTACGCAGGTAGACTGGCTGCAGAACAGTACATATACTACCAAGGAGAAGGCGGCAGAAGCGATTGTATACAGCGATTCCAGCCTGTCGATTATTCTTACTAAGTATAATGTTGTTTCTGAGGATGACCTTAGAACACAGGGGCTGCTTGGCGATATGACATATGATGAGTATAAGCTTGCCAACAGCTCACCTACACCTATTACCGTTGAGGAAGATTTGGCACAGCTTATTGCTTTCGGTACAGGTATAGATGTCAACAATATAGCTATTTCAGCTAATATGAAGTATGTATTCTTAGACACTCCGAAGAGCAGTACACCGACTTCGTTTATAATTCAGATCGTTCTTGCGGTTCTGATTGTCGGACTCCTTCTGTTTGTAGTATTCAGAAGTGCAAGACCTGTTACTGTAGAGGAGACAGAACCGGAGCTTTCAGTGGAGGATATGCTTGCCTCTACAAGAGAGAAGCAGGCACCGCTTGAGGAGATTGATCTTCAGGATAAGTCTGAGGCACGCAAGGCTATTGAAAAATTTGTACAGGAAAATCCGGAAGCGGTCGCAATGCTTCTTCGAAACTGGCTCAACGATGGCTGGGATTAAACGCGCATGAGTTTGAATCAGTACTAATGGAGAGTGGGGCGTGATGTGATACGCTTCGGAATGGAGACAATATGGCAAAGAAAAATGGATTAGATGGTATCCAAAAGGCAGCAGTTCTTCTGATTGCATTAGGACCGGATATGTCATCACAGATATTTAAACATCTTCATGATGATGAGATTGAACAGCTTACACTTGAGATAGCCAATACGAATAGTGTATCGCCCGGAACCAAAGAGGAAGTTCTCAATGAATTTTATGAGGTGTGTCTTGCACAGCAGTATATCGCGGAGGGCGGTATCGGATATGCCAAGGATCTTCTTGAAAAATCACTTGGTGCCGATAAGGCAAAAGAGGTTATCGGAAAACTCACCGCAAGCCTTCAGGTACGTCCTTTCGAGTTTGTGAGAAAGACAGACCCTGCGCAGCTGCTTAACTTTATACAGGATGAACACCCACAGACGATTGCACTCATCTTATCGTATCTGTCGCCGGCGCAGTCATCTATGGTTATCTCAGCACTTCCGCCTGAGAAGCAGGCTGATGTAGCCAAGAGAATTGCCCAGATGGACAGAACATCACCGGATGTTATCAAGGAAGTCGAGGGTGTGTTAGAGCGTAAGCTTGCTTCGCTTGTTAATCAGGATTACACCATTGTCGGTGGTGTCGATGCTATCGTTGATATCCTCAATTCGGTTGACAGAGGAACGGAGAAGCATATTGTTGAGACTCTTGAAGTTGAGGATCCGGAGCTTGCAGACGAGATCAGAAAGAAGATGTTCGTATTCGAGGATATTCTTTCACTCGACGACAGAGCTATTCAGAGAGTGCTGCGTGATATTGAGAACAATGATATTGCCGTTGCGCTTAAGAATGCCAATGAAGAGGTTCAGAATGTTATTTTCAGGAACCTTTCAAAGCGTCTTGCTGCTATGATAAAAGAGGATATGGACTTTATGGGACCTGTCCGTCTCAAGGATGTTGAGGAGGCACAGCAGAAGATTGTTAACAACATCAGAAAGCTTGAGGATGCCGGCGAGATTGTAATTGCAAGAGGCGGAGGTGACGAGATAGTTGTCTAATCTGCTGAAGTATAACAGTATAGTTATAAAGGATTCCAATAATTATATTATTGATTCCAACCAAAAGGTAATTGACAAGATAAACAGTATCAAAAAGAATATAATTGCCACGAATGTCATGAATCCTAATCCGCCGGATGCGGACGGATTTGTAAGCGGTCTGAGCGCACAGGTTGTTGAGGAGCTTACAGATAGTGATGAGAATGCGGCAACACAGGAAGATCTGACCCTGCAGACACAGGAGATTCTTGACAATGCAAGACGTGAAGGCGAGGAGATAGTCGCCCAGGCACATCGTGAAGCTGAACAGTTCATAGAAGTCATGAAGAATGAAGGATATGACCAAGGCCTGAAGGCGGGTGCTGAGGAAGTTGAGAACCGTAAAAGACAGTTGGAGGAAGAATACAATCTTAAAAGGGAGGAGCTTGATAAAGAATATCAGGCGAAGGTTGCTGATATAGAACCTAAGCTGGTTGATACATTTATCAATGTTTTTTCCAATGTAACTCATACTATTGCCGAAGACAAAAAAGATATGATAATATATCTTATAAATTCTGTTATGAATAATGTAGATACATGTAAAGAATTTGTTATACATGTGTCTACTGATGATTATAGATTTGCAATAAATAATCAGAATCTGATAACAGGGGCATTATCCAAAGAGGTACATATTGAAATATCGGAGGATTCAACACTTAGCAGAAATGAATGTCTTATTGAGACAGATTCGGGTGTGTTTGACTGCAGCCTTGATGTTCAGCTTAGTAATCTTATCAAGGATATTAAGCTGCTTAGCTGCATGAACCGGTAAGTTATAAAATAAAAAGTAATTTTCATCCGATAGGGGAGAAGAATTGTGCTTACAGATATCGATTATGAAAAGTATACAAAGCTGATAGACAGAACCTATTATAAGAGGTTAGGAAGAGTTTCTAAGGTAGTGGGTCTTAGTATTGAATCTGTCGGTCCGGATGCACGACTTAATGATTTATGTAAGATTATGCCAAGGGATAATCCGGACAGGGTCATATATGCAGAGGTTGTAGGCTTTAAGGACAACAGAATACTTCTTATGCCATTTGAGGCAGTGGATGGAATTGCGCCGGGCTGTATTGTTGAAAATACAGGCAAGCCTCTGATGATAAAGGTTGGACCTGAACTTCTGGGCAAATCACTTGATGGTCTAGGAAATCCGTCCGATGGCAGCACAATTCATTATGAAGCTGAATATCCATGTGAGGCGGCTCCGCCTGACCCGATGGAGAGGGAAATCATTTCTGAGGTTCTTCCACTCGGTGTTAAGGCAGTGGATGGACTGATTACTGTAGGAAAGGGACAGCGTATCGGAATATTTGCGGGAAGTGGTGTCGGAAAGAGTACACTTTTAGGTATGTTTGCAAGAAATACCAAGGCAGATATAAATGTAATCGCCCTGATAGGAGAGCGAGGCAGAGAGGTGCGGGAGTTCATCGAGAGGGATCTCGGCGAGGAGGGCATGAAGAGAAGTGTGCTTATAGTGGCAACCTCCGATAAGCCGGCACTTATAAGAAATAAGGCAGCCAAGACTGCTACAGCCATAGCGGAGTATTTCAGGGATCAGGGGAAGGATGTCCTTTTGATGATGGATTCTCTTACACGTTTCTCCATGGCACAGAGAGAAATCGGACTTGCATCGGGTGAACCTCCTGTAACGAGAGGGTATCCACCGAGTGTGTATAGTGAACTTCCTAAGCTTCTTGAGAGAGCAGGAATGAGTAAAAAAGGTTCGATTACCGGATTATATACCGTTCTTGTGGATGGGGACGATTTTAATGAGCCAATCACGGATACAGCAAGAAGTATCCTTGATGGACATATAATGCTTAACAGAAAGCTGGCCAATAAGAACCATTATCCGGCTATAGATGTTCTTATGAGTATATCCCGAGTAATGAGCCAGATTGTTGATAAAGAACATAAGGCAGTCGCCGGAAAGCTTAAGAATGTGCTTGCAACATACAATGAGGCGGAGGATCTCATCAACATCGGAGCGTACAAGAGCGGCTCGAATAAGGAGATTGATTATGCTATAGAAAAGCATGAGGCTGTTAATAATTTCCTTTTGCAGGGTGTTGATGACAGATATGAATTTTCCGAGGAAATCCGGTTGTTGAATGATATATTCAACTAATAATATATTCGGAGGCAGCTTATGGCAAAGTTCGTATACAGAATGCAGAACATTCTGGATATTAAGAATAAGCTTGAAGTTCAGGCGAGAAATTCGTATGCTGCGGCGAGAATAAAGCTCAGTCAGGAAGAAGAAAAACTTGACAGAATGTTTGAACAGAAAAAAGCTTACGAAGAAAATTATAGACAACAGTTATCCGGAAATATCAATATACTACAGATTAATATATGTAAGAATGCCATTGAGCTGTGCAAGAATCAGATAAAAAAGCAGCTTGTGGAGGTGAAAGTGGCTTCCCTCAATTTAGAGGCCGCACAGAAGCGTTTGGGTGAAGTTATGAAAGAACGCAAGATTCAGGAAAAACTCAGAGAGAAAGCTTATGAAGAATTTCTTCAGGAACTTAATGATCAGGAGAAAAAAGAGATAGATGAACTTGTAAGCTTCCGCTTTGAACAGGAGGAATAGTATGGCAGACGAACTTGATGACTTATTAGATGGACAGGAGGAAGAAAAAAAATCCAATAAGCTGGTTATAATCCTTGTTACGATACTGATTGTTTTGATTTGGCTGGCTATATTTGTCCTGCTTGTCAAGCTGGATGTGGGTGGATTTGGAAGCAAGGTACTATATCCTGTTTTAAAGGATGTACCGGTTATCAATAAGATACTTCCTAATGCATCGGACGAGCAGATTGGAATTGACAGTAAGTATCCTTATACAACGCTTTCTGAGGCTATAGCGCGTATTGAAGAGCTTGAAAATGAAAATCTCAGACTCAATGAGGCAACAGCGGTAAATGCGCAGACAATTGCTGATTTGACCTCGGAGGTTGCCAGATTGTCACCATTTGAGGCTTACCAGAAAAACTATGAAGTGCTGAAAAGACAGTTCGATGAACAGATTGTATTTGGAAATGAATATACAGGTAATTATGCGGCAGACCCTGATACATACATTGAATGGTACGAGAAAATGGATCCTGAGAACGCCGCAGCGATATATCAGATGGCTATAGAAAAGAGAGCAAGCAGTCAGGTTATAGTTGATCTTTCAAAGACATATTCAAAGATGAAGGCAGCTCAGGCAGCTTCTATTCTTGAAGAGATGACGGGAGATGAGGAGAAGGTTGCTTCTATTCTTGCAAACATGTCACAGGCAAATGCAGCAGCTATTCTTCAGAACATGAACTCCACTTATGCTGCCAAGATTACTCTCCTTATGTATCCTTCTCCATATACGGTTGAAGAGTACCGGGAGAACAGAAGACAGGAACAGATGGGAATAAATCCGGTCGGAAATCCGGACGGAACGCATGGAGGAAACAGTTCGAACACTAACTCCGGAAACAGTGGCAGCAATCTTACAAGAAATCCTGATGCTATGCCTGGAAATAATACCGGCAGTGCGGCCGAGGCTTCAACCGGGGAAAGTACCAGTGCAAACACTAATACTGGAGCAAACACCGGTACTGGCGTTAACAATAATTCCGGTGCAGGCAATACTACTACAGGCAGGTAGTTGTCCATATTTATATGGTTGACTATAAATTTATAAAAATATAGAAGAAAGGAGGAAATGACAATGGCTGACCCTAATGTAAAGAATGTTTCGGCTGCTCAGGTTAATAAGAGTCTTGCTGCTAATTACAGCTATATCAAGAAAAGCTCTGAAAAGACCATTAATAATTCATTTGGTAATCTTATGCAGAATTCGTTGAATAAGATGACTGATTTGTCTAACAAACAGAACACATCAGAAAAGGTCACTGTAAGACGCTCGCAGGTTGAATACATTGTTCGAGGTGCGAAACACACCGGAGATGGAAAGGCTGTTGATGAGAGCACCATGACAGGAAGCCTCAAGGCACTTACAGGTGAAGTAAAGGCGGTTGTATGTGCAGTACTTGATATGACGGATGAGGAACTTGAAAGATATCTTGCCGAAAATGGCATGTGTGTAATGGATTTACTTCTCCAGAATAATCTGGCGGATTTCGTTGCAGACGTTGCTGCTGATGGAGACAGTCTTAAGCTCATTACAGACAGCAATCTTTCCGAGAAATTTTCTGAGCTTGGCGATGAACTTAAGAAACTTGTCGCAACAGCTGCACAGGACATGGATATTTCAGTTGAGGAGCTTAACAAGTATATTCAGTCAACAGATTTTACTGATGTGTCTAACGTGGAACCTGCTGATGAAGTGGTTGATATTCAGTCAACAGATTTTACTGATGTGTCTAACGCGGAATCTGCTGATGAAGTGGTTGGAACTATAGATAAGACGGCTGATACGGATGAGCTTTTAAGCCGCCGCCAGAACAATCCTGAGTTAGAGAACAATGGAAGTGCTGTGGAAGAACCTGAACTCGGGCTTGAGGATAAGATTACCGTAGCTTCGGGTGAGGATGATGCGTCACAGTCCGGAACATTTCAGAAAAGTGATGAAAGCCTTTCAGGACAGTTCCTCAATACTCTGATTGAGAATGTTGATAATGCAGTACAGGCAAAGGAAGATTTTAAGGGGTACTCAGTGAACTCTGAGAATATCGTAAGACAGCTTGTGGATGCTATCAAGGTTAATGTTAACAGTTCTTTTTCTGAGATGGAGCTTCAGCTTCAGCCTGAGAATCTAGGTAAGCTCAATCTGGTTATAGCTTCAAGAGACGGCATAATAACGGCACAGTTTATGGCTGAGAATGATGTCGTCAAGAGCGCAATAGAGAACCAGATAGTCATGCTTAAGGATAATTTCGAACAGCAGGGCCTTAAGGTAGAGGCGGTTGAGGTTATGGTTCAGACACATGGCTTCGAGATGGGAAAGAATCTTGAGGGAAGAGGAGATAACTCACAGGACGACGATGACAGACACAGAACCTCAAGAATACTCACACTTGAAGAAATTAATGCAATCATAGGTGATGACGAAGCTGCCGATGAGGATGTCCTTGCAGCGGAAATGCTGAGAGCATCAGGCGGTAATGTTGATTATCTGATTTAAAGCTTGAAAGGAGATGGAAAAATGGCGATAAGTGCTGCAATTGTGGATGGAAAGATATATGCAAAAAGTACACCTGATAATCTGTCACAGGATACCAAGGGAACATCTACAATGGGTAAGGATCAGTTCCTGAAGATTCTGGTTGCAGAGATGCAGTATCAGGATCCTCTTGAGCCTACTACGAATACCGAATGGGTATCACAGATGGCTACCTTCTCACAGATAGAGGAATTACAGAACATGTCCGATTCTATGACAAAGGGACAGGCTCAGAACCTTGTCGGAAAATACGTAATTATGGCTACTACCGACAGTAAGGGTGAAACCCAGTATATCAACGGAAAGGTCCAGACTGTTGAGATTCGTGAGGATGGTACATATCTTTCAATTAATGGATATCTGTACAATATTGATGAGCTGTATTCTGTTATAGATGAGGATTATTATAAGCAGTTGATAGGTGGAACCAACAAGGATAACTCAGATGGTTCAGACAACTCAGGCTCAGGCAGCGGTTCATAAAACTGCATTCATTCAGATGTCTGGCTTATGTATATTCTGAAAGAGAGGATAATCTATGGAAATCAAAAATAATATTTATTCCTCCATTGAGCAGATTACAGGACAATATCTGAATCAAAAGACAAAAGAAAGCACGGATGCGGCCGCTATGCAGGGCATGTCCTTCGAGGATGTGTTAAGACAACAGTGGAAGAAAAATGATAATTCAGTCACGGATGGCAGTTTAAAATTTTCAAAACATGCAGGCGAGCGCTTGAGGCAGAGAAATATTACATTGTCCGATGAACAGATGATAAGACTTCAGAATGGTGCCAGAAAAGCGGAAGAAAAAGGCATAAAGGAGTCTCTTGTAATAATGGACAGCCTTTCCTTCATCGTAAACACAAAGAACAATACAGTGATTACGGCGATGGAGCAGAGTGGGGACACAGATAATGTGTACACAAATATTGATGGAGCAGTGATAATCTAGCTGGACCGATAAGGAAGCTACAGACTTTGAATGATAGATGAGTCTTTACCACGGTTCCTTAATCAGGAGGAAATAAAACTATGATGAGAGCACTTTTCTCTGGTGTAGCTGGTCTTAAAACACACCAGACAAAAATGGATGTTATCGGTAATAACATCGCTAATGTAAATACTGTCGGATACAAGTCAATGAGTGTATCCTTCAGTGATGTACTTTATCAGACAACACAGAGCGCATCCGGACCTAATGCTTCTACCGGCAAGGGCGGTACAAACGCAATGCAGATAGGTCTTGGCTCTAAGGTTGCTTCTATGAGCACCGCAGTTTCAGATCCGGGTGGTTCACGGGCGACCAACTATCCGTTTGACCTTATGATAAACGGAGATTCAATGTTTGTTGTAAGTGACGGAACACAGAACTTCTTTACAAGAGCGGGAAACTTTACAACAGATGCTTATGGTAATCTTGTTACCAGTGCGGGTTATTCGGTTATGGGGTGGCTTGCTGATGAGAATGGAGTGATTCAGAAGGCAACAGTTAAGCCTCTTTCAGTCTATTCTTCAGAGAATATGTATGCTACACCTGAGCAGACCTTAAACACGGTAATAACAGGTAACATCAACAAGAATGATGAAAGTTTTTCATCTGCGGCAAAAGCAATTACAACGAATGTAAGCTTTTATGATAATCTTGGATATGAGTACAGAGCGACACTCTCAATTACCCAGGATGCTGCGAATCCATACAGCTACAATATAACATGTACCGGAATGGCTTGTAATGGCAAGGATATGGGACTTGCGGAGGCGGATCTTAAGGCTGTAATAGACAATGTCAATATCACATTCAACGATGCGGACGGAAGCCTTGCAACAGGTAATCCTCTTACGCTTAAAGTGACCGGACTCGGTGCTGCATTCAATAAGGATATTGAAGTTGATGTGTCACAGATTACATGCTTCGGAAAGGATACCTCCCTTAAACCTAAGAAGGGAAATGCAGAGGGATTCTATGCAGGTCTTGCTGCAGGTAAGATGACCACCGTAAGTATCCAGACCGACGGAAAGATTGTTGCAGGCTATGATAATGGTGATACCAAGATTCTTGGACAGATTGTTGTTGCGACATTTGCAAACCTTGCCGGACTTGAGAAGGCAGGCCAGAATCTTTATTCCGCAACATTGAACTCAGGTGAGTTCGATGGCATCGGACAGGACGTAACGGCAGATGGTGGTTCGTTCGCACCGGGCTATGTCGAGATGTCCAATGTAGACCTTGCAGGTCAGTTCACGGATATGATTACAACACAGAGAGGTTTTCAGGCTAACTCACGTATTATAACCGTATCGGATACACTCTTAGAGGAGCTTATCAACCTTAAGAGATAAATAAACTAATATTATTAGGAGCATAACATGAAATCAGTCACTATAATAGGCGCCAACAGTTATATAGCAAGAAATCTAATTCAGAATGTTAAGAATGAGGCGCTGGATATCAGACTGTTTCTATATGACAGGGAGGATGTGCATAAGGACGGATGTAATGATTATGCTCCTGTTAATATTTTAGATGAAAGCTCTGTTGCCGGAATTAATTTTGACGTCGATGCTGTTATCCTGTTCGCAGGAAAAACAGGAACCTATGCAGGCTTTGATGAGCCGGAGGCTTTTGTTGAAGTGAACGAGCTTGGACTTTTAAATGTTCTTAATTCAATGAGAAAGGCAAAATCTACAGCTAAGATTGTATTTCCATCAACGAGACTGGTGTATAAGGGTAAAGATGAACCGCTGCTTGAGAACGATACTAAGGAATTTAAGACAATCTATTCTATAAATAAATATGCGTGTGAGCAGTACCTTAAAATGTATTCCGATGTGTTTGATATCAGATATTGTATTTTCAGGATATGTGTACCGTATGGAAGCCTGTTAGATGGCGTCAGCTCATACGGAACAGCAGAATTCTTTATCGGAAAGGCAATGCAGGGAGATAATATTACCTTGTACGGTGATGGAGAAGTAAAAAGGACACTCACGTATATAGGGGATATATGCAGGACAATGCTTGCGGGAGCTTTATCCGCAGACTGCATGAATGATGTATACAATATCGGCGGAGAAAGCTATAGTCTCCGGAAAATGGCTTTTGAGGTTGCAAAAAAGTATGGAGTTGAGTTAGAATATACACAGTGGCCTGATAAAGCATTGAAGATAGAGTCCGGGAGTACGGTGTTTGACAGCGGAAAGCTTGATAGTATTTTAGGAAATTTAAGAAAAATGACCTTTAAGAATTGGATAGGAGGGGGAGTATGATAGACCTTACAAGGTTCAATGGGACAGGCTTTACGGTGAATTGTGATTTAATTGAAACGATAGAGGAGACACCGGATACGGTAGTAACTCTTACGACAGGAAAAAAAATAATTGTAAAAGAAAGTAGACAACAAATAAAAAATTTAGTATTATCTTATAAGAGAAAAATTTATATCGAAAGAGAGACTTTGGAAGAAGTTTGATATACAAATAATGATGACTGGTAGGTGAGCAAAGTGGATTTAGCTACAATAATAGGTTTGGTTTTATGTTTTGGATTCACAATTTATGGAATTATTTCAGGTGACGGTTTTGGTGTTATAGGTAGTTTCATTGATCCGGGTTCTATCGCAATTACTATCGGAGGATCTTTCGGAGCGTGCCTGACCATGAACAAGTTTCCGGATTTTGTAAGAGGACTTAAGGGATTCGGAATAGCCATAAAGGATAAGAAGGTTGACAACGGAGAGACGATTAAGAAGATTATCGAGCTTTCCAATCTGGCAAGAAAGGAAGGTCTTCTTGCACTTGAGGAGGCAGCGGAGAGTCTTGATGATGATTTCCTCAAAAAGGGAGTGCTGCTTATAGTTGATGGAACAGAGCCTGATCTGGTTCGTGCCATTCTTGAGACGGAGTTAGGCAATCTTGAAGCGCGGCATAAGAAGGTATACGGCTTTTGGGAGAACTTAGCGGGAATGGGTCCTGCCTGGGGAATGATTGGTACACTTATCGGACTCATCAAGATGCTTCAGAACATGGCTGATCCATCTTCGATTGGACCTGCGATGGCAATAGCCCTTATCACAACATTTTATGGTTCACTGCTTGCTAACTGGCTTTCTACACCGGTTGCAATCAAGCTGCGTGCCAATAATGAGATAGAGGTAACTCTTAAGGAGGTTATGATAGAAGGTCTGTTATCTATTCAGGCAGGCGAGAATCCAAGAGTTATCGAGGAAAAATTAAAATCCTTTCTTTCACCGGCTGAGAGAAGTAAGTTCGGCACTGATGAGGAAGGTGGACAGGCAGGTGAGGCTTAATGGCAAAAAAGAAAGACGAAGCTCCCGTAAAAACCGATGGCTGGAAGGATACGTTCTCGGATCTTATGAATCTTCTTCTGTGTTTCTTTGTCCTTCTGTTTGCGTCATCAACGGTTGATGCCGAGAAGTTTCAGAAGATTGCGCAGTCGATGTCTGAGAGCTTTTCAATTTTAAAGGGCGGGCAGACAGGAATAGGTGAGGGTATCCTTATTGCAAGCGGAGCCAGCCAGCTTACCGAGCTTGGTGAATATTATTCTGAGCTTGGAAAGAACGAGGAAGGTGAGTCGGACAAGATTACATATGCCAAGCTTGAGCTTGATAAGGAAGAGCTAAAAGAATCGACGAAGATGTCTGAGAATATCGAGAGGGAGCTTGCAGCAGATAAAATCTCTTCCTCGGTAGAGGTACAGACAACGACGCATTATGTTCAGCTGACACTCAAGGGTTCATTGCTCTTCGATTCTGCGAGAGCGGATTTAAAGCCAGAGGCAAAGGAACTGCTAAAGCAGGTTGCACAGATTCTTGCACAGTATCAGGACAATACCATACAGATTTTAGGACATACAGATAATGTACCGATAATAGGTGACCCATTATTTACCAGTAATGCCGTGCTGTCAACATACAGAGCACTTTCGGTATATGAATATCTGGTGAATGATTGTGGTCTTTCGCCAAATAATCTAATGCACTCGGGTTTTGGGGAATATAAGCCTATTGCGGATAATTCAACAGCTGAGGGAAGAGCCCAGAACAGAAGAGTTGAAATAAGAATATACAATAGTTATAGCAGTTATAGCGAATAATATATAGGAGGAAAAATAAGTGAAAAAGAGTCTTTTACAAATCATTACACTTACATTGGTTGTGGTGAATCTGATATTGTCAGCCCTGCTGATATTCACATGTATGCCTGCAATCAGTAAGACGGGAAAGCTTGTGGACAGAATATGCGAGATTATTGATCTGGATGTAAGCGGTTCTTCTGATGAACCGGAAACAGTGGACATCAAAAATCTTGAAGAGGTTGCTGTCACGTTCAATGGCGATTCAACAACATCGCTCAATCTTAAGACAGGCGATGACGGAAAGGCACATGTTATTGTTGTCGGCGTGAGCATTATACTTAACAAGTCACATGCAGATTACAAGGCTAAGCATGACACCATAAGCTCAGCTATGAGCCAGATTGACAGTACTATTATTGATGTTGTTTCACAGTATACAATGTCTCAGGCTAATTCCAATAAAGAGGAAATCCGCAAAGAGGTGCTTGGAAGACTGCAGCAGCTTTTTGATTCTACATTTATTTATGATGTAAGCTTTACAAGCTTTATTACCCAGTAATGTATTCTAAGAGAAAGGCAGGTGGCTTTAATGAGCGAAGTCCTGTCGCAGAGCGAGATAGATAATCTGCTGAACGCTCTCAAAAACGGAGAGCTTGACGTAGATGAGATGAAGGATAAGGACGAAAAACAGGTCAAGAATTATGATTTCGCACGACCTACTAAGTTCTCCAAGGAACATCTCAGAACCCTGGAGATAATTTTTGAACATTATGGTCGATTGCTGTCAACTAATCTTCCTGCATATTTGCGAAAGGCAGTACAGGTTGAGGTTGTCAATTCCGAATCGGTAATATATTCGGAGTTCTCCAATGCCCTTTCTAATCCGGTTCTTTTAGGTGTAATAAGCATGGAACCGCTAGAAGGTACTATGGTCATGGAGATATCGGGAAACCTCGCATACGCAATGATTGACCGTTTGTTAGGCGGAGAGGGAGAACCTCTGGATAAGATAAGGGATTACTCAGAGATTGAACTGGTAATTCTTGAACGTATCTTTACAATTTGTGTAAATCTTTTAAGAGAGCCTTGGCAGAATGTTGTAAGTATTTCACCGAGACTTGAAAGAATTGAGACCAATTCACAGTTTGCACAGATTATTTCACCTAGTGAAACTATTGCAATTGTCACAATTAATGTTAAAATAGGTGAGGTGGAGGGCTTAATGAATATATGTCTTCCATTTGGAGTCCTTGAACCGGTGATGGATAAGCTTAATACTAAATATTGGTTTTCTACCATGCAGGATAAGGATAATAAATCATATAACGAGGCTATTGAGAGTCTTATATCCAAGGCGCAGATACCTATTAAGGCCGTCCTTGGAAACAGTGTGATATCAGTTAATGATTTCATCAATCTACATATCGGCGATGTAATTAAGCTGGATAGAGGCGTAGATGAAGAGCTGGATATTTATGTGGGCAATATAAAGAAGTTTGCGGCTATGCCCGGTTCAACCAATGATAATTATGCGGTTCGAATTACGCAAATACTGAAAGAAGAGGAGTGAAACAATGGACGGAGGAATGTTATCACAAGAAGAAATCAATGCATTATTGGCCGGAGCTGATAAGGGCAGCGGAGATAGTTCTTCGGCAGCGGATTCAGCAGCGGATTCAGCAGCAGCGTCGGACGATGAGCAGTTTCTTACAGAAGAACAGAAGGATGCCATTGGAGAGATTTCTAATATCAGTATGGGTTCCGCGGCAACAACACTTGGAATGCTGCTTAACCAGACTGTAACAATTACTACGCCTAATGTATCGTATGTAAGCTGGGATGAGTTGGCGGATTCCTATGACAGACCTTGCGTTTTTCTTCAGATAAAGTATGTTGAAGGTCTTGACGGCAATAATGTTCTCGTACTTAAGGAAAATGATGTTAAGATTATAACGGATCTTATGATGGGTGGTCCGGGTGTAGCGTCTGATGAACCGATAACAGAATTACATCTCAGTGCTATCGGAGAGGCTATGAATCAGATGATGGGAAGTGCATCTACTTCCATGTCATCAATGCTCAACAAGAAGATTGATATCAGCCCGCCTATTGCAGAGGTTGTGGATCTTAATGAGAGCATGAGTACAGGCAGGCTTCCTGAATTTCTGAAAACGAAGTTTGTAAAGGTTTCCTTTAAAATGCTTATTGGAGACTTGATAGATAGTGAGATTATGCAGTTGTATCCATTTGAATTTGCAAAGTCCCTCTATGAAATTTTTGGAATGCATAGTGATTCAGAGTCCACAAGCACTGCAGCGTCAACAGAGCAGTCAGCACCGGCTCAGCCGGCACCAACAACGGCACCGGCACCACAGCCGATGGGTCAGGCACCTGCCGGAGCACCACAGTATGCTCCACAGGATATGGCTAATCCATATGCACAGCCGGGAATGAATCCATACGCACAGCCGATGGGCGGATATATGCAGCCGGCAATGCCATATCCACAGCCACAGGTTATGGGTGGATACCAGCCACAGCCTATGCCTAATGTACAGCCGGCATCCTTCCAGCCATTCACCGGAAATGTTTCAGCAGGAAGCCAGCCGGAAAACATTGGACTTATTATGGATGTTCCGCTTGAAGTTACAGTCGAGCTTGGACGTACGAAGAAGTCAATTAAGGAGATTCTTGATTTTGCACCGGGCACAATCGTTGAACTTAACAAGATTGCGGGTGAGCCTGTGGATGTACTTGTAAATGGTAAGTATGTTGCCAAGGGTGAGGTTGTGGTAATCGAGGAGAGCTTCGGAATTAAGATTACAGAGATAATTAAATAAAAAATGTATACAAATCCGATTGCATTATAGTATAATAGTAACAGACTTATGAATAATATTCACCAAGAGGAGAAATTATATGGCAAAGAATATATTAATTTGCGATGACGCAGCATTTATGAGAATGATGATTAAAGACATTCTTACAAAGAATGGTTACAACGTAGTTGGCGAAGCTGAGAATGGAGCCAAGGCTGTTGAAAAGTATCAGGAGCTTAAGCCGGATCTTGTTCTTATGGACATTACCATGCCTGAGATGGATGGTATTCAGGCTCTTAAGGCAATCAAGGCTGCCGATCCTTCAGCAACTGTTATCATGTGTTCAGCTATGGGACAGCAGGCAATGGTTATTGAATCTATTCAGTCGGGAGCTAAGGATTTTATTGTTAAGCCTTTCCAGCAGGATAGAGTTCTTGAGGCTGTCAGAAAGGTAGTAGGTTAGTTTGTACCTTACAGTTCTTACAGGGGTAAATGGCATTGTGCAGTTGATAACTGTTGCAGTGCTGTTTATTATCGTGCTTGTGATGACGTATTTTACAACAAGATTTATCGGTAATTATCAGAAGGGACATTTATCGTGTACTAATATACAGATTATCGATACAATGCGTCTTTCACAGAATAAGCTGATTCAGATTGTTCGTACCGGTGATAAGTATTTTGCAATTGCAGTGTGCAAGGATACGGTTACCCTCTTAGGGGAGATTAACGGGGATGATATTGTCACAGAGCAGAAGGAAGTCACCGGTGAGAAATTTGAGAATATTCTCAACCGATTCAGAAAAAAAGAGCAGGAAGATAAGCAGGAAGACAGGTAAGGATATATGTACACTAGAAAGAATTTTAAGAAGAATGCATTAAGATTTGTGATGCTCTTCACTATTGTTTTTATGATTCTGCTTATGAATTCAGAAAGGTCTGTCTATGCTGCTGAGGGAACCAATATTACCGGTAACACCGGAGGTGAGGAGCAGACCACAGCGTCTACGGATCATAATCTCCTGACTATAGGAGTGGCAGCTGGCGATGAGAATATGGCAAGTGTATTACAGATGCTTGCCATACTAACAGTTATTTCACTAGCGCCGTCCATTCTTATAATGCTGACATCATTTACAAGAATAGTTATAGTTCTGCATTTCACCAGAGCAGCGCTTAATACACAGACTGTTCCGCCAAATCAGATAATTGTAGGACTTGCGCTGTTTTTGACATTTTTTATTATGGCACCTACACTTAATACCGTGTATAATGATGCGATTAAGCCTTTATCGGCAGGAGAGATTAAGGCTGAGGAAGCATTCGAAAAGGGAATGGAGCCTATAAGAACCTTCATGCTGGGACAGACAAGCAGGAAGGACATAAAGATGTTCCTTGAGATTGCAGGTACACAGGATGTTACATCTGAGGACGACATTCCGACTTCAGTGCTTATTCCAAGCTTTATTGTAAGTGAGCTTAGAACAGCCTTTATAATAGGATTTGTTATATACATACCTTTCATTGTAATCGATATGGTTGTTGCTTCTACCTTGATGTCGATGGGTATGATGATGCTTCCGCCGACCACTATTTCGATGCCTTTCAAGATTCTGCTGTTTATTATAGCAGATGGCTGGAATCTGGTTATCGGCAATCTTGTAAAGACATTCTATCATTAGAATAATGCCACGCTAGATACTGCCTCCACTTAGGTGGGGGCTGATTTGATATTTAGAGAAAAGAGGGTTAATATGACTGAACAGCAGGTTATAGATATAATGCGTGAAGCACTTTTTCTTGTAATTAAATGTTCTGCTCCGCTTCTTCTGGTTTCATTGATTGTGGGACTTATAATAAGTATATTTCAGACTATAACTTCAATTCAGGAGCAGACACTTACATTTGTACCGAAAATTATAGCTGTTTTCCTGACTCTTATGCTTCTTGCAGGCTGGATTGGAAACAATCTCACTGATTTTATGAATGATTTATGGGGCTCATTCAATACGTTGTGCGGGTTCTGATTCCCGTTAAATGAAAATAAGCCATTATGACATAGTGAGGAATGAAGGTTTATGACAGCTAATGCGGATGCACTGTTTACGCAGTGGGAATTATATTTGTTAATATTGGTACGTGTGGCAAGCTTTTTGTATACGGCGCCTTTCTTTTCGATGAGCAATGTTCCGGCAAGAACCAAGATTGGGCTTGCAGTCTTTTTATCTTATATTATTATGTGTGTATTTCCGGAACAAAGTTATTCGTATGATGGAGTGATAGGCTATGCAATTCTGGTGCTTAAGGAATCAATTGTCGGGCTTTCAATAGGTTTTTGTGCAAATCTTTGTATACAGGCGGTTCACTTTGCAGGCTATATAATTGATATCGATATCGGTTTGTCTATGGCTACAATGTATGATCCGGCTACCAAAATGCAGGTTAATTTGTCGGGGCAGTTGTACTATTATGTTGTGTTGCTGTTGATGATGGTTTCGGGGCTTCACAGGTTTTTGATTCATGCAATTGTAGACACGTATACTGTTATTCCTGTGGGTGCAGCAATATTAAAACCGACGATGTATAATACGGTGATTGGATTTGTTTCAGATTATTTTGTGATTGGCTTCAGAATAGCACTTCCTGTGTTTATCACACTTACACTTATGAGCTGTATACTGGGTATCATGTCAAGGATTGCACCACAGCTGAATATGTTTGCAATAGGAATGCAGATGAAAATTCTGGTTGGTTTGTTTGTTATGTATTTAACAGTCTCGTTACTTCCTTCGGTATCTAATTTTCTGATGGAAGCGATTAAGGGAAATATTGTGGATATAGTGAAAGGAATGTATGCCGGGTGAAGATGTTTGGACATAAAAGGCGATATACAGATATGACATCTTATGGAAGAAAAAATGGTCTAGACATTAAATGTCCGGCTTTTTCTTTACAGTTTTTTGCCAAGGACGGACCGGGCGGAGAAAAGACTGAGGAACCTACAGCAAAAAAACTTTCTGATGCCAGAAATGAAGGACAGGTAGCTAAAGGAAAGGATTTGACGTCTGCTGTTATGCTGCTTGTCCTATTCATGGTTTTAAGATTCACGGTAGGAAATATGGGTGAGGGCTTCATTGAGTGCTTCAATAAAAATTACACACAGATAGGAGATCTTTTCACATCTACCCACGGCGAGTACAATATGCAGTATACTATAGCACTTATTCAGTCTGCTGCACTTGATATGTTAAAATTATTGATTCCTTTTTTTGGAGTTGGCTTTATAATTGCTATTGTTATTGAACTTGCACAGGTAAAATGGAAACCTACATCAAAACCCCTTCAGCCGAAATTAAGTAAGTTTAATCCTATAAACGGTATAAAGAGGATGTTCTCAGTGAGAACACTTGTCTCGCTGATTAAACAGATTGTGATACTTGTAGTAATATTTATTGTGGTTTATAATAAGCTTAAGTCAAGAATGTCGGACATATATATGCTGTATGACATTCCGTTGATTTCTGCCATTATGCTTTTGGGAGATATAATATTTGATATTGGGACGGTTATATGTGTTATATATACTATAATAGGTATAGCGGATTATGTGTTTGAAAAGCGTAAATTCAGAAAAGACATGATGATGACCAAACAGGAAGTCAAGGATGAGTGGAAGAATACAGAAGGAAATCCTGAGGTCAAGAATAAGATACGGCAGAAGATGTCTGAGGCGTCAAGACGACGAATGATGCAGGCGGTTCCGGAGGCGGATGTGGTTATCACGAACCCGACTCATTTTGCAGTTGCGCTGAAATATGAGCAGAATAAGGGAAAGGCACCTGTTGTTGTAGCAAAAGGAGAGGATTATCTTGCGGCTAAGATTAAGGAGGCAGCAAGGGAAAACAATATTGAAATTGTTGAGAACAAACCTCTTGCGCGTATGCTGTACTATAATGTAGAATTAGATGAGGAAATTCCACCGGAACTTTATCAGGCAGTTGCAGAAGTTTTGGCATTTGTATATAATATTAAGAATAAAAGGACATAATCAGAAGGTTCTTAACTGGTGAAAGGTAGAAATCATGAAAAAATCAGATTTGTTTGTAGGATTATATATTCTTGCAGCCATTGTTTTTCTTATAATATCGGTTCCGAGTGCATTGCTTGATGTACTTCTTGCATTTAATATGGCAGTTGCACTTGTGATTTTGTTTATGGCGCTGTTTTCAAAGGAACCGCTTGATATGCAGGCTTTTCCAACCATCCTGCTTTTCACAACCATATTCAGGATTTCACTCAACGTATCCTCTACCAAGCTTATCTTAGGTACAGGAGATCCCGGTAATGTGGTAAGGGTATTCGGTGAATTTGTTGGTGGAAATGATCTGGTTATTGGTATCATTGTATTCCTTATTCTTATTCTGGTTCAGTTCATGGTTATCAATAAAGGTACTGAGAGAGTTGCCGAGGTAACTGCCCGATTCACACTTGATGCCATGCCGGGTAAACAGATGGCAATTGATGCCGACCTCAACACAGGAGCTATCAGCGACAAGGAAGCAATGCTAAGAAGAGAGAAGCTGCAGCAGGAATCCTCCTTCTTCGGAGCAATGGATGGTGCCACGAAGTATGTTAAGGGAGATGCCACAGCGGGACTTATTATCACTGTAGTTAATATTGTCGGTGGTATCATCATGGGTGTTATGAGAAAGGGAATGAATATCAATGATGCCCTCACTACATATACCATTCTTACAATCGGTGATGGTCTTGTAAGTCAGATTCCGTCGCTGCTTATATCTTTATCGACAGGTATCATTATCACCAAGGCTACGAAGGACAAGGATCTCACGCAGGAGCTTGTCGAAGAGCTTTTCTCAATGCCTAAGGCATTCTTCATGGTTGGTGGAGCAATGATATTCCTTGGTGTTGTCACACCGCTGCCTTGGTATATTTTTGTTCCGTTCGGTGCTTTGCTCATTGTGTGGGGCAATATACAGAAGAAGAAGCAGGATATAGGTGCGATTGAGCAGGAGGCAGATTCGGCTGATGAGGAGGCAAATGAAATCCGAAAACCGGAGAATGTCACTTCGCTACTGCAGGTTGACCCGATTGAACTGGAATTCGGTTATGGAATTATTCCTCTTGCCGATGCCAATCAGGGCGGAGATCTTCTTGACCGAGTTGTAATGATAAGAAGACAGATTGCAATTGAACTTGGTACGGTGGTGCCGATTATCCGATTGAGAGATAACATACAGCTCAACCCGAACCAGTACATAATAAAGATTAAGGGCATACAGGTTAGTGAGGGAGAGATTCTCTTCGATCATTATATGGCTATGAATCCTGGATATGTTGAGGAGGAGATTACCGGTATTCCGACATTTGAGCCTTCATTCCATCTGCCGGCTATCTGGATAACTGAAGGACAGAGAGAACGCGCCGAGTCACTGGGCTACACGGTAGTTGACCCGCCTTCAATCATTGCAACCCACCTCACAGAGGTTGTACGTTCACATATTGCTGAGCTTCTCACAAGACAGGATACACAGAATCTTATCAACAATCTTAAGGAGAACAACCCGACTCTTGTCGAAGAACTTGTACCGAAGCTTATGGGTGTCGGAGATATTCAGAAGGTGCTTCAGAACCTTCTTGAGGAGGGCATTTCCATTAGAGATCTGTTGACTATATTTGAAACCTTAGCAGACCATGCTGCGACAACACATGATCCGGATATACTTACTGAGTATGCGAGACAGAGCCTTAAGAGGGCTATTTCTAACAAGTATTTCTCAGGTAACGACACCTCAAGTGTGGTTACACTTGACCCTGCTGTTGAGCAGGAGATAATGGGTGCAGTCAAGCAGACGGAGCAGGGAGCATATCTTACATTGGCGCCTGACAGAATCCGGAAGATTGTGGATTCTGTAAAGCAGGAGGTTGAAAAGCTTGAGAATATGGGTAAAATGCCTATAATTATCACATCACCAATTGTCAGAATATATTTCAAGAAAATGATTAACGATTATGTGAAAGATTTGACGGTTGTATCTTACAATGAAATAGAGTCAAATGTTGAATTACAATCAGTGGGGATGGTGACAGCATAAATGATAGTAAAGAAATATACTGCAGCAACTGAGACAGATGCTGTGCTTAAGGCAAGGGAAGAACTTGGCTCAGGTGCGGTGGTTCTGAATGTTAAGACTGTTAAGCAAAGAGGGATTGCACGACTGTTTAATAAGGATTTTGTTGAGATAACGGCAGCACTCGATGAGAAAGAAAGCCAGACTGCAGCACCTCAGGCACCTGTACAGGAAGCAAGGTCATTTATCATGGGTACTAACGAGAGACGTGATTATTCGGTATCCGGTCCGTTCACAGAGGCATCAATAGAAAAGAAGCTTGATACCCTGCAGAATCTCCTGGCCGACCAGATAAAGAAAAATGAGGATGACAGGATAAGAGCCGAAAAGACTGCTGAAGATACCAAGGAAAGCGGTACAGCCGCGGAAAATAAAGAAAATGGCAATATCAAGTACCTTAGGATGATATATAATAAGCTTATTGAGTCCGAGGTCGATGAAAAGGTTGCCAATATGATTATAGAAGACATTGATACATCACTGAAAAAAGAGTCCAATATTGACAATATAATTTCAGCAATATATCAGAAGATAATACTAAAACTTGGTGAACCGGAGGCTGTCAATACGGATAATGGCAGGACTGCTGTTTTCTTCCTTGGACCGACAGGTGTAGGAAAGACAACAACCATTGCCAAGCTTGCCTCTGAATTCAAGCTTAATAAGGGATTGAAGGTGGCTCTGATAACTGCCGATACATATAGGATTGCGGCGGTGGAGCAGCTTAATACTTATGCGGGAATACTTGATGTTCCTGTTTCGGTAATCTTTACACCGGAAGAGCTTGTTGAGGCATTAAACAAGTACAGTGATTATGATTTAATCCTGATAGATACGGCAGGACGTTCACACAGGAACACGGAACAGGTAGGAGAGCTTGAACAGCTGCTTGAAGTCACCGAGAAGGCGGAACTCGATATAAATATCGAAAAGTATCTTGTAATGAGTGCTACCACCAAGTATAGGGATCTTTTAAATATAACAGATGCATATAAGGATATTAAAGATTTTAGGTTACTGTTTACAAAGCTTGATGAGACTAATGCATACGGAAATATACTCAATATAAGAATACATACGGGAGAGCCCATTTCGTATATAACAAGTGGACAGGCTGTTCCTGAAGATATTTCGGTTGTCGATGTGCAGGATCTGGCAAAACGTCTTATAATCGGAGAGGTAAAGGACAGTGAGAATTGACATTGGCCTGAATATGAATAAATCATTGGAGGAGAGTACCTATGGATCAGGCTGAAAGATTGAGACAGATTGTACAGCAGCAGAGTAAAACCGGTCAGCCGGATAATACCGAAGCGCAACATCATGCACGGATTATTACGGTTACGAGTGGCAAAGGTGGTGTTGGCAAGTCGAGCTGTTCGATTAATCTGGCTCTTTTATTTAGAAAGATGGGCAAGAGAGTAATTATATTTGATGCTGATTTCGGACTTGCCAATATAGAAGTTATGTTTGGAGCAATACCTCAGTACACTCTTGCGGATTTAATGCTCAAGGGAAAAGAGATAAATGAGATTATATGTGAAGGTCCTGAAGGGGTCATGTTTGTGTCGGGAGGTTCGGGAATTGCAAAGCTTGGTGATCTTGACAAGGAGGAGGTAAGAAGGCTGGTTGGAAAGCTTTCGGAACTGGACAGCCTTGCAGATGTGATAATTGTTGACACAGGCGCCGGGATTTCCAGCAGCGTACTCGAATTCGTTGCGGCAAGTCCTGAGGTTATTCTTGTAGCGACACCGGAGCCTACTTCAATAACGGATTCATACGCGCTTTTAAAAGCACTGAGCATGTTTGATGGTTTTGACAAGGACAATACCAGAATAATGCTTATTGGAAACAGGACATTGTCTGCAAATGACGGACCGAATATGTATGAAAAGCTTTCTACTGTGGTTGAGCGATTCCTGAAATTTAAGATAGAATATCTCGGAAATATTCCAACAGATGAATTTGTTGTCAAGGCCATTATGAAACAGTCACCTGTTGTGAAGGCTTACCCTGCGGCTGCTGCGGCGAAATCATACGAACAGGTCATGAACAAGCTTATTGGAGTAGTTGAACCTGCTCATGATACTAAAGAGAAAAAAGGTATTGGTAATTTCTTTAGCAGCATATTGAAACATAATAAGAGGAGTTAAAGGGGAACATACGTATGGAAAATATTTTGATACCCGGTGGCAAATTGGAGCTTAATGAAATAACAGCCAACAAGGAGAAGAATACAATATCGTACCTGAGTCAGATATATGATATTGATGAGGATACCGGAAGGGTTTCCGTGGCTATGCCATACAGTGAAGGAAGAATGGTTGTTTTATCCATTGGGACGCATTATAATGCATATTTTTATTGTAAGGCAAAAATGTATCATAGCAAGGTGAAGGTTGTCAAAAGATATAAGGCAGATAATCTGTTTGTGCTTGTTCTTGAGCTTGAGACTTCACTTAGAAAAGTCCAGAGAAGGCAATTCTTCAGGTATGATATGATTATGCCGGTTAAATATATGCCCCTTGATGAAGCACTGACAGTTGTCTTTGACAGGACGGGAGAAATTCCTGAAGAAATAATAAATAGAAATATTATGGATGGACAGACAATTGATATAAGCGGTGGCGGAATGAAATTCGTAGGGTGCGGCTTCAAGAAAGGAGACAGAGTATACATAGAATTTGACTATATGCTTGGTGCGGCAAAGCAGTCTCTTAAGGTTACAGCACAGATCATTGATTCTGTACATCCACATGACAGAAAAGATATTTTCCATAACAGAGCAAGCTTTGTCAATATTAAGAATGATGACAGGGAAGCTCTCATACGTTTTATTTTTGAAGAAGAGAGGAAAAGAATGCAGCTTGAAAGGAGAATGTGACATAAATGGCAAAGAAAATTTTGATTATTGATGACTCTGCACTTATGAGAAGGGTTATTTCTGATATAATTAAAACAAATAAACAATATGAGGTTGCGGATTTTGCCAGGGACGGTCTTGAAGGGTTCGACAGGATAGTAAGCCATCCTAAGATGTATGACGCTATTATTCTTGACATTAACATGCCTAAGATGAATGGTCTTGAGCTTTTGGAGATGCTGCAAAAGAATCACATCCAGGAGACGGTGATTGTCGTAAGTACGGTAGCCAAGGAGGGCGCAAAGGAGACCATCAAGGCACTTGAGTTAGGCGCATTTGATTTCGTCACCAAGCCTGAAAATTTTATTGAAGCTAAGGGCGAGGATTTTAAACAACGTATACTTGATATGCTTGATATTGCTACAGCAGGCAGCACAAAGGCTTCTGTAATAGGAACCATGCCTGTTACACAGAGCATTAATACCAGGGCTACTTCAATCAGAACCTTTGGCTCATCCAAGAATGAGAGAAGCGCACCTGCCCCGGCAGCAAGACCTGTGCAGCCGCTTATGACTGTAAAGATGGGAAGCACTGCTTCTTATAAAAAGGATCATGCTAACAGAGTTGTTGCCCTGGCATGTTCAACAGGTGGTCCTAAATCACTTCAGCAGGTTGTTCCATATCTTCCGAAGGAATTAGATGCCGGTGTTGTGATTGTACAGCACATGCCTGCTGGCTTTACCAAATCCTTGGCAATGAGACTTAACGAGATTAGTAAGGTTACTGTCAAGGAGGCTGAGGACGGCGACATTATCTCCAAGGGAACAGTATATATAGCTCCGGGCGGAAGGCACATCAGGCTTGTCAGGTCAGGAACGGATACGAAGGTTGTATTATCTGATGAACCTCCTGTAGATGCGTTAAGACCTTGTGCGAATGTTATGTATGAATCACTTGTAAGTTCACCTTATGATGAGATTATATGTGTTGTTCTTACAGGTATGGGTGCAGATGGAACCAATGGTATTAAGGCATTGAAGCAGCATAAGAAGGTATATGTGATAAGTCAGAATGAAGCGACAAGTATTGTTTACGGTATGCCGAGGGCTGTTGCCGAGGCAGGCTTGGTAAATGAAGTAAAGCCACTAGAAGAAATCGCAGATGCGATAACAAGAAACACGGGGGTGCGATAAATGGACGTAAGCCAGTATTTAGAGATTTTTATTGATGAAACAAAAGAACATTTGCAGAACCTTAATGACCTTCTTCTTGTGTTAGAGAAGGAGCCTGAGGATAAGGCAACAATTAACGAGATATTCCGTGCAGCACATTCTCTTAAGGGAATGGCAGGAACCATGGGATACAAGAGAATGCAGAATCTCACACATAATATGGAGAATGTTTTCTCTGAGATCCGCAACGATAAGATGAAGGTAACAGCAAGTCTCATCGATACTCTTTTCCAGTGTCTTGATGCACTTGAGAGCTATCTCAACAATATTCAGGAGGCTTCTGATGAGGGTACAGAGGACAATGAAGCGATTATCAAGCTTCTTAATGAGTTCCTTGCAACAGAGGGCAATATGACAACCGAAGCTCAGCCGGCTCCAACGGCACAGCCTGAACAGGCAGCACCAGCAGCCGGAAGTGCATCAGGGAATGCAAAGTATAAGGACGTCCAGCTTGCAGATTTTGAGCAGCATGCTATCAATGAAGCAAAAAAGAAGGGCATGAATGCTTATGGATTTACGGTATATCTTGATCCTAATTGTATACTTAAGGCTGCCAGAGCATTCCTGGTATTTAAGGGAATAGAAGAGGTTGGTGAGGTTATTAAGTCTGAGCCTTCGACACAGGATATCGAGGATGAGAAGTTTGATTTGGATTTCAGTGTATTCGTTGTGTCAAATGAGAGCTACGATAAGGTACTTAATGTCATTAAGAATGTATCCGAGGTTAAGGACGTTGTAGGCGGAGAGCTTGAGGAGGTTAGTACTGAGGCTCCGGTACAGACGTCAGCAGCTCCTGCACAGAACGAAGTTAGCACTGCAAAAGAAGCACAGGCTCCTGCAAAAGCAGACGAAAAGAAGTCCGCTGCAGCACCTGCTAAGTCAGGAAAGGCAGTTGCCAATCGTTCAGTGCGTGTAGATATAGACAAGCTTGACACACTTATGAATCTTGTGAGTGAGCTTATTATTGCAAAGAATGGTCTTGTATCCATCAATAATTCTACAAGTGAGAATACTGTTTCTGGAAGACAGAATTTTAATGAGCAGATTGAATACCTTGAGAGAGTTACTACATCACTTCATGAGTCTGTTATGAATGTACGAATGGTTCCTATTGAGACAGTTGTAAACAGATTCCCAAGAATGATAAGAGACTTAAGCAAGAAGCTTGACAAGAAGATGGAACTTTACATGACAGGTGAGGAGACAGAACTTGACCGTACTGTTATCGATGAGATTGGTGACCCACTCATGCACCTTCTTCGTAACTCTGCAGATCATGGTCTTGAGCATGCTGATGTCCGTGCACAGAGAGGAAAGCCTGAGGTAGGTACTATATTCCTCAATGCATATCAGGATGGAAACAATGTTGTAATTGAAGTAGGCGATGATGGTAATGGTATAGATGTAGAGAATGTCCGTAAAAAGGCTATTGAAAAGGGAACAATTACCCCTGAACAGGCAGAAGTAATGACTGATAAAGATATTATCGATTTACTTTTCCGCCCAAGTTTCTCAACATCTGAGAAAATTACAGATGTCTCAGGAAGAGGAGTTGGTCTTGATGTTGTTAAGTCTAAGATTGAAGCTCTCGGAGGAGATGTAGAGGTCAAGACTAAGCTTGGAGAGGGAAGTACATTTATTGTCAGACTTCCACTTACACTTGCTATTATTCAGGCTCTTATGGTTAAACTTGGTGATGAGCAGTATGCAATCTCCTTAGGTTCAATAGAAACACTTGAGGATATTACAAAGAGTGATATCAAGTATGTTAATTCAAAGGAAGTTATTCACCTCAGAGATAAGGTTATTCCTATCATTCGTCTTGGAAAGCTGCTTGATGTTGAATCAAGCAATGAAGACAGCGAGAACATGACAGTTGTTATTGTGCGTAAGGGTGATAAGAGAGCAGGTATTGTTGTAGACAGTCTTATCGGTCAGATGGAGATAGTTATCAAGTCGCTTGGAAGCTATATCAATGTTAATAAGATGATAAGCGGTGCTACAATCCTTGGTGATGGTGATATTGCTCTTATCATTGATGCAAATACTCTTGTATAACAGGTGGAGGAGAATATACTATGGATGCTTTAACAACAACACAGTCAACGGCAGCAAAACAGTACATTGTAATTAAGCTTGGCAGTGAACAGTATGGTGTTAATATCAACTATATTGATAATATTGTAAGAATGCAGAGGATAACGAGAGTGCCTAAGGCTCAGTCTTATTTTAAGGGTGTCATCAATCTGCGCGGAGAGATTGTTCCGGTAATGAGCCTCAGACTTAAGTTTGGACTGCCGGCTGATGAGATAACAGACAAGACAAGAATTATCATTATCAAGCTTGAACAGCAGGCAACAGTTGGACTTATCGTAGATCAGGTTAATGAGGTTGTCACACTGGATGAGGATTCAATAGAAAAGACCACTGTAGATGCGAATAAGGATATGGCAGGATACATCAGCGCAATCGGAAAGAATAAGGGAGAGCTTATATCACTTCTTAATATCCAGCTTGCGATTACAGATAAGGATACATCTAAGGAAGATTAACAGCTTGTCTGAAAGGAGATGTCATGGCAGAGAACACACTTGATAATCTTAATGACTTACAATTTGACGTCTTAAAGGAAATAGGCAATATAGGAGCCGGTAACGCTACCACTGCATTGGCTAAGATGATGAATATGAAGATTGATATGAATGTGCCGAGAGTTGATCTTGTGCCTTTTACCAATCTTCCCGATATTTTCGGTTCACCGGAGGAAGTGCTTGCGGGAATACTGGTACAGCTTGATGGGGACATAAAAGGTATGATGATGTTCCTTGTTAAGGAGAAGTCCGCACATAATCTTGTGAATTCATTGATGGGCGGCATGATACAGAGCAGTGGCGACGGATTTTCGGATATGGAGCTTTCAGCACTGGGAGAAATAGGTAATATTATCATTGGAGCATATCTTTCGGCTATGTCCAATCTGACAAGTCTTAAGATTTCCTCATCTGTACCATATATTTCAATTGATATGGCAGGTGCACTGCTTAGTGTACCGGCAATTGAATTTGGTAAGCTTGGAGATAAGGTGCTTCTGATAGAGACGCAGTTTGGTGAGTTGGATTTTGTGAACGGATACTTTCTTATGGTACCGGAGCTTGAATCATATGATGCAATATTATCGTCATTAGGCATGTAAATTCTACATAATAGGAAAAGTATATGGGAAATATGATTAAAGTGGGAATGGCAGACTTGAATGTCTGCCGTTACCCTGATAATTTGACAACATTGGGATTGGGCTCATGCATTGGCGCATGTATATATGATCCTGTAACAAAAATTATTGGAATGGTGCACTATATGCTTCCGGACAGTACACAGATCCGTAATAACCAGAATATAGCCAAGTTTGGTGATACAGGTATAGCGGAGACAGTTTCAAGGATGGAGAAGATGGGTGCATCCAGAAGCAGGATGGTTGCTAAGATTGCAGGTGGGGCACAGATGTTTGCAACTTCGGCGGGAGCAGGCGGCATAACGATGAAGGTAGGAGAAAAGAACGCTGAATCCGCCAAAGTTAATTTTAAAAAACTGGGTATACGCATAGTCGCCGAGGACACAGGGCTCAATTATGGACGTACAATAGAATTTTATTCTGAAGATGGTTCATTACTTATTAAGGCAGTTGGAAAGGAACAAAAAAGAATATGATTTTTAGAAATCTTCCGGCGCTTATTACGCTAGTGGCTGCTCTTGTCGCCTGGATTGTTACTTTTATCTATAAATATGAGCTTACCAAGGCATTGATTATTATTTTTGCTTCTGCATTTGTCTTTTTTATTATAGGAATCATAGTCCGGGCAATTCTTAATCGCTTTCTTAATCCTGATACGGATAAAAAGGAAAAGACAGAAGAAACTGAAGATACATTGGAGAGCAATGAAACAGAAGAGGAAAACTAATTAAATATTGTTTAAAAGTTTCATAAAAGAGGGTAGCAAAATGGACGAAAACAGCAAGGAAAAGCTCTGGGATTTATATGCAAAGAATAAAAATCCTGAGCTGCGCGAGAAAATTATAATAGAATATGCTCCCCTCGTTAAGCTGGTAGCCGGAAGATTAAGTATGTATCTTGGTTACAATGTTGAGTACGAGGATCTTGTAAGTTATGGTATTTTTGGATTGATTGATGCAATTGACAAATATGATTTTAATAAGAATGTCAAGTTTGAAACGTATGCCAGTCTCAGAATCCGAGGTGCAATTCTTGATCAGATAAGAAAGATGGATTGGATTCCAAGGAGTGTAAGACAGAAACAGAAGAAGATAGAGTCCGCAATGTCTAAGCTGGAAACCGAGTATGGACGAGCCGCCACAGATGAGGAAATTGCCAGAGAGCTGGATATTTCCACGGAGGAGCTTGATACATGGAATGGACAAGCGAAGGTTTCTAATATTGTTTCACTGGAGGATTTTATTGAACAGGGCAGTGAGATAAAAATGGATGCATCGCACAATTCCCAGTTTGAACAACCGGAAAGAGTTGTGGAGAAGGCGGAGCTTGCCCGGATGCTGGAGAAAGCATTAGATACCTTGACAGAGAAAGAGAAAAGCGTTGTTTTATTTTATTATTATGAAGATTTGTCATTGAAAGAAATAAGCAGGGTACTTGAGGTATCTGAATCAAGAGTATCGCAGTTACATACTAAAGCGATTCAGAAGATGAAAAAACATCTGGGTGGATACATGGGGCTGTTATCCGATCAGATATAATATGAGGACAATTATATGGTGAAAAATGGGTATTTCATGATTTCGGTGAAGCAGGATGGGACTTATGTCAGTATTGTAGAACCGCAAGAGGGCGGAAAAAGGACAAATGCCGAAGAGATAATAGAATATCTCAACAGCAGAAGATTTGAAGACTTTAATAAGGATGATATCCGGGCAGCTTTGAAAAATATAAATACAGCATCTTGTTTCAAGATTAGTGATACGGCGATGAATTCAAGCGCCGCTTTTTGTGTTTATAACATTGATAAAAATAAGATGAGTGCAGAAGCAATATTATATCCACCTGTTGGAAACGGATCACTAATGACTGTAAGTGAGATGAAAGGCGACCTTATGGCTAAGGGTATTACTTATGGTGTCGATGATGCGATTATAAAAGAGATTGTGGAGAATAAGATATATAATACTCCATTTGTATTCGCGAGGGGTACCGAACCGGTACAGGGAAAAGATGCCAGTATAGAGTATCTTTTTAATACGAAGCAGGTTGCCAAGCCCAAGATAAATAGTGATGGTACGGTAGATTATCATGAGCTTGATCTTATAACCAAGGTATCGGCGGAACAGGTGGTTGCAAGAATCATTCCTGTTGTGAAGGGCACTCCGGGTAAAAATATTATGGGAGCTGAGCTGCCACCGGAGAGAGTGACCAAGAAGAATTTTAAGTTTAGCAGAAATGCATATATATCGGAAGATGGATTAAGTCTTATTTCTAAGGTTAACGGACATGTCACATTAGAGGGCGACAAGATATTCATTTCAGATATATATGACGTTCCTGTTGATGTCGATAACACAACCGGAGATATTTCCTATGAAGGAAATATAATTGTCCATGGGAATGTGCGGGCCGGATTCACACTCAAGGCATCAGGTGATATAACAATCATGGGAGTTGTGGAAGGCGCGAATGTCGATGCGGGTGGCAATGTCATGGTTAATCGCGGAATTCAGGGTATGAACAAGGCCGTTGTACATGCCGGAGGTGACATTACTACGAAGTTCGTTGAAAATGCTACTGTTTCGTGTGGTGGAAGTATTGAAACGGATTCATTATTACACTGTAGTACTTCAGCAGGTGATAAGATAAATGTTAGCGGAAAGAATGGTCTGCTCGTAGGCGGTACGGCAAGAGCAGGTTCCACCGTAACAGCGAAGCAGATTGGAAATAACATGGGTACAGTGACGAATGTCTATGTTGGTGTTGACCCGGCTTTGCGTAAGAGGGTAAAGGAGCTTGCTGCTGAGATTACAAAAGCTAATTCTGACAGAACCAAGCTCAGACAGGTTGTGGCGGCGCTCAGAAAAAAGATGGAGCTGGAGGGAAAGTTAGATTCCCAGAAGCAGGAAATGCTCCAGACTTCAATGAAGAATCTTATTATGCTTGAGCAGTCCTTCAAAAAAATGACAGAGGAGTACAATGCGGGTAAACAGGCCTTGTCTGAGAATGTTGAGGCAAGGGTTAAGATTACGGATTGTATTTATCCGGGAACCAAGCTGTCATTCGGTGATACGGAGTACCGCATAAAGGATAAAGCGGTATACTGCCAGTATGCTAAGCAGGGAGCAGATGTAGTAATGCTTCCATTATAAAGAAAAGAGGATTTATATGAGACCGGTAGAGATGACGGGAATTGTAAATCGTACAACAGACTTTGCCCAGGTTAGACAGAATGAAGATCAGAAACCTGTTATGGAGCAGGCTGCTTTTCAGACCCAGTTTAATAAGCAGGTCGAGAAAAATTCAGACACTGTTGTTAAAAAGCGTGATTCTGAATGGAATAATGAGAAATTCGATGCGAAGGATAAAGGGAAGAATAAGTATTATTCCAATATCAAAAAGAAGATGAAAGAAAACTTAGAGGAGGATGAAAAGGCGGAACCGGAGAAACATACAACCTTTGACATCCGAATCTGACAGTCAGGTGAATGAGATGACAATGCTGGAAATTGTATTGCTGCTTATAGGAATAATCTGTATTGCCGTAAGCTTTATGTTCTCTGTTAAATTAGATGGTACGGAGAAAACACAGAGTACGGGCACGAAATTATCGGATAACCAGAAAGAAGATATAAGAAGACAGATTACATCGGTTTTTAATGAACAGACAGTACGGATAACCCAGACAGTTGAGGATAGAACACGCGATGAACTCGAAAGGCTGTCCAATCAGAAAATAAAAGAGTTTGCCGAGTATTCCGATACGGTTCTTGGGGAAATCAATAAAAGCCATAATGAAGTAATGTTCTTGTATGATATGCTTAATGAAAAAAGCAAAGAGGTTCATAACAATATACGTGATATGCAGAAGGCGGCTGATAAGCAAAAAGCTTCCATTGACAGAGAGAGTCCTCATGCTCCGAAGGATAATACAGATTCTGATAAAAACCATATGGAAGAGGCGGCACTGCTGTACAATGCTGAGATATCCGCGGCGGTTGATGCGAACAAAGCAGTGTCTGTAAGCACGGATGAGAATGTGCAGGCTGGTGGTGTTGAAACGGGTGACAACAAGAGAGATAATGTCCTAAAATTATACAAACAGGGTAAGTCTGTTATTGAAATAGCTAAGACACTGGGAATAGGTGTAGGTGAGGTCAGGCTGGTTATAGATTTGTTTAAAGGTACGAAATAAAATGAGACTTAAATATTTTTTACGTGGTGTGGGAATAGGTATATTAGTTACCACAATAATTCTAACAGCAACACATGCTTCTGAAAGAAGGATGTCTGATAGTGAGGTTATTGACAGGGCAATTGAGCTTGGCATGAGCTTTTCAGCCTCACATTCCGGGCAGCAGAGTGGGACGGAAGAAGCATCCACTGATGAATCATCCACAGGGCAGGAAACTTCCGGCGATGATGTCATGGATGATTTGCAGCATGACGGTGAAACTGAAACGGAGATGGGGAGTCAGAGTCCTTCAGAGACGGTTTCAGAATCGACGAGTGATGGAGAAGCTTCACCTGGAAAAGAATCAGAGGCAGTTACCGGGATGACAACGCAGGCAATAACAGAAACAACAGAAACAACAACTGAATTAACAACAGAGAATAATAATGCCGGTTCTGCTGCCGGGGTAATGAACAATGAAGTTACCTGCACAATAAACATTACCAAGGGCATGAGTTCAAGAACAGTATGTGATATGCTTAAGCAGAATGGAATTATAGAGGATGCAGCAGATTTTGACAGATACCTCATAAAAACAGGTTATGATGACAAGATAAGGGTCGGCGAGGTTGAGGTTAATTCGGGTATGACTTATGAAGAGCTGACAGCATCATTATATAAGAAATGATAATTATGATTAGCATGTTTTGATACCCGGATCATAATTATATTCGTGAAGAAAAATAATCTGCCACGATAATAAAAAATGCTTGCAAATTATGGTTGGTTATGTTATCCTTAGTTTCGTGTGAAAAAACACATGTGTGGATTTCCTATGGTCCCTTGCTCGGGGTGACGGAAAGCTGAAGCACATGGAAGAATATTAAAAACCACAGGAGGTACTAAAATGAGCGTAATTTCTATGAAGCAGTTACTTGAGGCAGGTGTACATTTCGGACACCAGACAAGAAGATGGAACCCTAAGATGGCAGAGTACATCTACACAGAGAGAAACGGAATCTACATCATCGACTTACAGAAGTCCGTTACTAAGGTAGATGAGTGCTATCATGCATTAGCTGATATCGTTGCTGACGGCGGTACAGTTTTATTCGTTGGTACTAAGAAGCAGGCTCAGGAGGCTGTTAAGACAGAAGCTGAGCGTTGTGGAATGTACTACATCAACGAGAGATGGTTAGGCGGTATGCTTACTAACTTCAAGACAATCCAGAGCAGAATTGCACGTCTTGTTGAGATTGAGACAATGGAGCAGGACGGAACATTCGATGTTCTTCCTAAGAAGGAAGTAGCTCAGTTAAAGAAGGAGATGGACAAGCTTCAGAAGAACCTTGGCGGTATCAAGAACATGAAGAAGCTTCCTGATGCTATCTTCGTAGTTGATCCTAAGAAGGAGAGAATTTGTATTCAGGAGGCTCATATCCTTGGAATTCCTCTTTTCGGTATCGTTGATACTAACTGTGATCCTGAAGAGTTAGATTACGTTATCCCAGGTAACGATGACGCTATCAGAGCTGTTAAGCTTATCGTTGCTAAGATGGCAGACGCTGTTATCGAGGCTAATCAGGGTGAGGCAACAGATGTTGAGTACTCTGAGGATGCTGAGGCTGTAGAAGAGGCAGCAACAGAGGAATAATATTTCCGAACAATATAAGGGGCAGTCTTTGCCCCTTTAACCTTTAATACAGTAAGCTCTGCAAAAGCAGCTGGATACTGTATGAGCAAGTAATGGAGTGGATTGCGAATATCCGCTGTTTCCTATATTAATTTGTAATTTAAATAATTGGAGGATACTAAAATGGCAGACATTACCGCAGGAATGGTAAAAGAGTTAAGAGAGATGACAGGTGCCGGAATGATGGATTGCAAGAAGGCTCTTGCAGCTACAGAAGGCGATATGGATAAGGCAGTAGAGTTCTTAAGAGAAAAGGGTCTCGCAGCAGCTACTAAGAAGGCTGGAAGAATTGCAGCAGAGGGTGTTGTTAAGACATTACTTTCCGATGACCACAATGCAGTAGTAGTTGAGGTTAACTCTGAGACAGATTTCGTTGCCAAGAACGCTGAGTTCAACGAGTTCGTTGACGCTGTAGCCGCTCAGGCTATGAATTCTAACGCTGCTGATATGGACGCATTCATGCAGGAGACATGGGCAGCAGACCCATCACTCACAGTTGAGCAGGCTCTTTCAAGCAAGGTTGCCCGTATCGGTGAGAAGTTAAGCATAAGAAGATTTGAGAAGGTTACAGGTGCAGATCTTGTTGTTTCTTATATCCATGGCGATGGTAAGATTGGTGTTCTTGTAGAGGCTGCTACAGATGTTGTCAACGATGACATCAAGGAAGCACTCAAGAATATAGCAATGCAGATCGCAGCTCTTCACCCACAGTATGTATGCGATTCAGAGGTTCCTGAGGAGTTCAAGGAGCATGAGATAGAGATTATCAAGGCTCAGATTGCTAACGATCCTAAGGTTGCAGGCAAGCCTGAGAAGGTTATCGAGGGCATGATTCAGGGTAAGCTCAACAAGGAGCTCAAGGAAATCTGCTTAAACGATCAGGTATATGTTAAGGCTGAGGATGGCAAGCAGTCCGTAGCTGCTTACCTTGCACAGGTTGGCAAGGCTAACAACGCTAACCTTTCTGTTAAGAAGTTCGTTCGTTTCGAGAGAGGCGAGGGAATGGAGAAGAAGCAGGAGAACTTCGCAGAAGAAGTTGCTAAGCAGATGAATATGTAATCAGACTGTAGATGCAACTTCTTCTGAGAGGATTGCTAAGCAGATGAATATGTAAATTTCTGTTCAGGCAGATTTAGAAGAGTCCGCTAACCCGGTGAAATGACGGGTTGGTGGACTCTTTTTGTGTTAAGCTTTTCAAGGGACTGGATACTGTGCAATAATCAAATTCCAGATATTTTATTTAAGCAGTTTACCGGATAGTGTGACATAAAACTTGTGTATTCGTTCTGTCTGGGTTATAATTGATTTCATAGACTTGAAGGAGGGGATTGTATGTCGGTAGTTGGTGATAGCGGGATTGCGGATTCAATCGTTAATGCACAGATTAGTGAAGAAGGATATCTCTTTATCAATGGGAGAATCAGTTTCTTTACTGGTGATATGGTGGTCAATGGATTAAAGCAGAGCTTTGTGTTGGGAATACCTGTGAAATATGAAGAGGATGATAAAGGCCGGAGATATGCCAGAGCCTTAAATCGTCCCAATCCATTGGAAACTGTAAGGTTTCTTTTTGATATTTCAGATGTTACTGCAATTGAGATGTGCATTGACGGTAATGACAATGACGAACGTTATGCTACTTATTTTTACTATAATTCAAATGGAATCTGCCAGCATGGCGTGTTCAGCGATTTGTCAGGCTACAATATTTTAGTTGAGCATGATTATGATTCAAAAGGCAGAATCGTGAGATATTATGAGCATACAGGTAACTGGTTGACGCAGATAGCATATGAGCAGGAGACAGCTCATATAAGATGTGGACATTCTGTTCAGGCGGATGATGCACTTATCAAGGATATATATGTATATCCGGATGGAGTGATTAAGGGGTTCATTAGAATATCGGATAAAGAAGTTCCGATGGATAATTTAAAATATGTGGGAGACAGGAAACACAGGATTATACCGGGAACCAATTATGACAGTCTTGTATGGGATATTATCAATTTCGATATGGATGATTGGACGTTAAAATAAGGACTGTAGCATAGTATGTGATTTACATCTGTATGTAATTGCATATTGAATGATTTGGTTGTAAAATAACAATTAGAAAAAACATGAAGAAATGAGGAAAACGTAATGAACATCACAATTACAGGAAACCTTGGCGGAGGAAAGAGCAGCGTGTGTAAGGAGCTTGAGAAATATGGCTTCAAGATTATAACAGGCGGAGGTCTTTTCAGAGATATTGCAAGGGAAAAAGGTATCTCTGTGCTTGAGCTTAATGAACTTGCCAAGGCAGACCGCACAATTGATGATTTGATTGACAATCGTACAGCTAAGATAGGAAGAGAAGAGGACAATATACTCTTTGATTCACGACTTGCATGGCACTTTGCACCATATAGTTTCAAGGTATTCCTTCTCACAGACAGCTATGAGGCTGCACGCAGAACCTTTGCCGGTGGTGCGAGAGAAGCTGAGGAGTATACGGACATCAATGCAACCATGGATGGACTTAAGCAGAGAGCAGACCTTGAGAGGGAACGATTTAAGGAATTATATAATATTGATTACTATGATAGAAATAATTATGACCTTATAATTGAGAGTACATATGCTTCACCGGAGCAGATAGCCAAGGAGATTATGAGAAATTTTGCTGAATATAAAGTAAAGAAATTCCATTCAAGACTTGAGCTTAATATCAGAACCTTCTATCCGGTCAAGAACTTTGCAGATTTTGATAAGGAATTGTTTAATAGCAAGGTATCAGAGCTTGGCAAGAGCGAGGCACTCTGCGCAGAAGAAAAGTTTACGGTTGCAGGTAGCAGCGGATATACATATATTCTCGGGGGAGAGGAGAATATATATGCAGCAATTAAGGCAGGGAGAGTATTTGGCTGTGTAGATTACATACATGATGACGAGGAGGCGGAGAAGCTTAAGCCACAGCTTACAAGAACTGATGTGGCGGAATATGAAAAGCTGGCTGGCTTTAAATATCTTGTATATCCGGACGAGCTTGGAAAAAAGCCGGGATTTCTGCTTAATGTATATGGAAAGTAGGCTATTAACACAGATTTTATAAAACATGATAATAATATTATATGCGAATATATGGCTGTTAGGCAACGAAGCAATTAGTTTAGCTGTATGCGATATTTTCGTTTAGATATCTAAGAATCTACATTTAAGGAGACGAATATAATGGGCGGATTTTTCGGCGTAACATCACAGCATGATTGTGTATTTGATTTGTTTTTTGGAATTGATTATCATTCACATCTTGGAACAAGGCGAGGAGGCATGGCAGTATATGGCAAGGATGGCTTCAACAGGGCTATCCATAATATTGAGAATGCACCTTTCAGGACTAAGTTCGACAAGGATGTCAATGAGATGAAGGGTATATATGGTATAGGCTGTATTTCTGATTATGAGCCGCAGCCGCTCATCATCCGCTCACACCATGGAACTTATGCCATAACTACTGTGGGAAAGATTAACAACAATGATGAGCTTGTGCAGAAGCTTTTTGATGAAGGGCATACACACTTCTTCGAGATGAGCGGCGGCGAGATTAATGCGACTGAGCTGGTTGCTGCACTTATAAATCAGAAGGAGAACCTTATTGATGGTATCAGGTATGCGCAGGAGTCAATAGATGGTTCCATGTCTATTCTTCTTATGAATCAGGCCGGAATTTACGCAGCGCGTGACAGATTCGGCAGAACTCCGGTTGTAATAGGACGCAAGGAGGATGGCTTCTGCGCTTCGTTTGAGAGCTTTGCATATAAGAATCTGGGATATAACGATTACAGGGAATTAGGACCCGGTGAAATAGTTGTCATCACGGAGAAAAACTGTGTTACACTTGCACACCCTAACAAGGAGATGAAGATATGTACATTTCTATGGGTTTACTATGGCTACCCGGCAAGCTCGTATGAGGGAATTAGTGTAGAGCAGATGCGCTATAACTGTGGTGCGAAAATGGCCATGCGCGATAATGTTAAGCCGGATATCGTGGCAGGAGTGCCTGATTCAGGTACGGCGCATGCTGTGGGCTATGCGAATGCATCGGGAATACCGTTTTCAAGACCATTTATCAAGTATACACCGACATGGCCGAGATCATTTATGCCGACTATCCAGAGTAAGAGAAATCTCATTGCCAAAATGAAGCTTCTCGCGGTTGATGATCTCATAAAGGATAAGAGTCTTCTGCTCATTGACGATTCGATTGTGCGCGGAACACAGCTTCGTGAGACAACGGAGTTTCTTTACCAGAGTGGGGCGAAAGAGGTACATATAAGACCTGCATGTCCACCTCTTCTTTATGGCTGCAAGTATCTCAACTTTTCGCGTTCGTCATCGGAGATGGATTTGATAACAAGGAGAGTTATTGAGCGGCTTGAAAATGGAAATGTGACAGACGAGGTACTTAAGGAATATGCTGATCCTGAATCGGAAAAGTATGAGAGAATGGTTGAGGAGATTAGAAGAGAGCTTAATTTTACATCCCTAAGGTTTAACAGGCTTGATGATATGCTGGATGCAACGGGACTTCCTCATGAGCAGCTGTGTACATATTGCTGGGATGGAAGAGAATAAATGTTTAAGGCAAGATGTTCTAAGGACATCTGAGCTGCTCCAAAAGCCGTGATATGCATAAATATAATACGTTATACATGGTTAAGTTTATAGAGCAGGTTTTGACCAAAACATCATAAAAATATTATATCAAATATTGAAAATAGAAAGCAGGTAAACCGATTATGGAAAGCATGGAAGATTACAAGGATTTATATGAAGCTTCATTTAAGAAGTTCAGAGTTGGCGATATAGTGAAGGGAACCGTAATATCCGTTGACGAGAATGGAGCGGTTATTGACCTTAATTATTATGCACCCGGTTTTATTGCAGTCGACGAGTTCTCGGATAATCCGGATTTCTCAATAGAGGAGGAAGTTAAGGTTGGCGATGAGGTGACGGCAGCAGTCGTTTCTACGGATGATGGTGCCGGCAATATTGTTCTCTCGAAGAAGCAGGCAAGCCATGAGACAGCATGGGAGAAGTTCCGTGAGTGGAAGGCGGAAGGAAAGAGAGTAAGCGTTAAGATAGCAGAGGCAGTCAATGCCGGAGTTGTATGTTATCTTGAGGGAATTCGTGCCTTTATTCCGGCTTCTAAGCTTGCACTTCATTATGTGGAAAATCCGGCAGAATATGTTGGACAGACGGTTGATGCGGTGGTTATAACTGTTGATGAAGAAAATGGGAAGCTTGTTCTTTCCTGCCGCGAGATTCTGCAGGAGAAGCTTGATGAGCAGAGAAGTGAGCAGGTTAACCGTTTATCCGTTGGCTCGATTGTGAACGGTAAGGTTGAGAGCCTTAAGGACTACGGCGCATTTGTTGATATAGGCGATGGAGTAAGTGGACTTGTACATATTTCACAGATACCATATCCTAAGAAGCTTGTACATCCTAAGTACGCACTTAAGGAGGGACAGGAAGTGACTGTAAAGATTACCAGGATAGAGAACGGCAAGGTAAGTCTTTCGATGAAGGATATAAATGAGGCTATAGATAAAGAGGTTGATGAGGAGCCGGTTGAGTATGTAAGCAATGTAACTGCCGGTACAAGCATGGCAGATTTGTTTAAGAAATTAGGGTTCTAATGGGACTGATTCTGTTTTTTACGTTTTCCGAAGGTGATGTGTATGGATTATTCCGAAGCGATAATAAAAGAATATGATGAGATGGCTGACAGACGGGTTGCTGCAGTGTGCAGAATCAATATCGCATTCATGGTTATAGTTGGCTTGCTGAACATACTTGGTATATTTATAATTGACATGAAGATGCTCATTATTGCTGTTATATCGTCAATAGCAATATATCTGATTCCTACAATTATTTATAATATGGCCGGTATACATAATGGATGGATCAGATATGTGATTCTGTTTCTGCTGGTTTTACTGGCAGGGATACAATATGCAATATTGTCATATCATGTAATACTTATGCTGTCATTTCCGCTGGTAATTGCATGCCTATACAGCGGAAAAAGGTATGTTACTTATGTTTCGACCCTGACAGTACTGATGCTTGTAGGTTCGCACATTGCTGCATATAAGCTTGGCGTTGTTCCTGATGAGCCTCTTGTTACATTGAAGGGAACGATATTATATGGAATCCTGCCAAGGATTATTGAAATGCTTGCATTTATAGTGGCAGCATATTTCATAGCTGACAGAATGCAGGCACTTGTGGGCAGAGTGATTCTAAAGAACAAGGAACTCTATGCGGATCAGGAAAATACTCTTACTTCTTTGTCTGAGATTATCGAATCACAGTCGGAGCATACAGGAACACATGTAAAGAGGGTTGCACTGTATACGGATATAATATGCAAGGGTCTTGGAATGTCGGATGAGGAGAGCTGGAAGGTTTCGCAGGCATCTAAGATGCATGATGTCGGGAAAATTATAGTTCCGCTGGAAATTCTTGAGAAGCCGGGAAAGCTCACACCGGAGGAGTTCGAGATTGTCAAAAAGCACACTGACTATGGAAAGAAGATGCTTGAAAATTCGCCGGGAGAATTAATGCAGCTCGGCGCGATTATTGCATATCAACACCATGAACGATGGGATGGAACAGGGTACCATGGTATGAAGGGTGAAGAGATTCATCCGGCAGCAAGGTGCGTTACTTTGGCGGATGTTTTTGATGCGCTGGTGTCAAGAAGACCATATAAGGAAGCGTGGTCTCTTGAAAAAGTGAAGGAAGAGATTGCTGCACAGCGTGGAAGACAGTTTGCACCGGATGTGGTAGATGTTTTTTTGCGTGAGTTCGATAAATTTAAGAAGATATGCGAATCAGTGAAGCCGTATGATACGGAGAATGAATTATAATACTGGGTATATGTGATATTACATGATAATAAAACACCATTTTGATGTGAATTAACTCGATTCACACAAAATGGTGTTTTTCAATGCAGTTATTTATCTACGGCTTATTTACTTATTTCTCAACAGTATCAAGCTTGAAGCCGAAGTATCTTACAGCGTTGTTGTATGAGATATCTCTTACCATGCCGCCAAGAGTCTTCATATCTGCAGGATACTCACCGTTCTCAACCCACTTGCCGAGAAGCTCGCACATGATTCTTCTGAAGTACTCATGTCTTGTGTATGATAAGAAGCTTCTTGAGTCTGTGAGCATACCGATGAAGTTGCCGAGAAGACCTAAGTTGGCGAGTGATGTCATCTGGTCTGTCATACCTACCTTGTGATCGTTAAACCACCATGCAGAACCCTGCTGAATCTTGCCTACAGCGGTTGAATCCTGGAAGCAGCCGAGTACTGTTCCGATAGCAGCGTTGTCAATCGGGTTGAGTGAGTAGATGATGGTCTTTGGAAGCTCATCTGTAGCATTCATGCTGTTGAGGAAATCAGCCATCTCAGCGGAAGAGCTGTATGTGTTGATACAATCATATCCGGTATCAGGTCCGAGCTGGTTGTAGCGGAATACATTGTTATCTCTCTTAGCACCGTAGTGGAGCTGCATAGCCCATCCGAGCTTGTTGTACTCCTTGCCTACGAATGTCATGAATGCCGTCTTGAACTTAAGCTCTTCTTCCTTTGTGAGAGCAGCGCCGCCAAGTCTCTTTGCAAATATAGCCTCAATCTCTTCTGCTGTAGCAGGCTTGTACATAACATACTCAAGAGCATGGTCTGAAGCACGGCAGCCCATTGAATCGAAGAATGCCATTCTCTTTACAAGAGCTTCCTTAAGTCCTTCGAAGCTCTTAACCTCTACGCCGCTGACTTCGGAAAGCTTAGCAAGGTACTCGGTGTAATCAGGCTTCTCAATATTCATAGCCTTGTCAGGTCTCCATGCAGGAAGTACCTGTACGTCAAAGGTAGGATCTTCGGCAATCTGCTTGTGGTACTCAAGTGAATCAACAGGATCATCTGTTGTGCAGATGAGTGTAACACCGGACTTCTTGATGATGTTGCGGACAGTCATAGAGTCATCAGCAAGCTTGGCGTTGCAGATGTTCCATACTTCCTCAGCTGTATCGCCATTTAATATGCCGTGATAATCGAAGTATCTCTGAAGCTCGAGATGGCTCCAGTGATAGAGTGGGTTGCCGATAGCCTTAGTGAGTGTCTCAGCCCACTTCTGGAACTTCTCTCTGTCTGAAGCGCCGCCGGTTATATAATATTCGTCAACACCGTTAGAACGCATCTGTCTCCACTTATAGTGGTCGCCGCCGAGCCATACCTGTGTGATATTCTCGAACTTACGATCCTCTGCAATTTCCTTAGGGTTGATGTGGCAGTGATAGTCTAAGATAGGCATATTCTCTGCGTAATCGTGAAATAAAGCTTTAGCTGTGTCTGTGGAAAGTAAGAAATCCTTGTCCATAAACTGTTTCATAGTATTAAACCTCCTGATTGTAGTGATGTCTGCGTATGTGCAGATTATGTACATAAATTATATGTACATTTAAAACTTAGTAGTGCCGCGCTTAACTATATCGGCTGTTATGTTGGTCTTGCATGGAACATTATTCCCATTAAAAACACCCATGAGCGTGTTGACGGTAGTTGTGCAAAGAGCTTCTACCTTGCTGTCGATGGATGTGAGCTCAGGATCCGTACAACTGGCAATAATAGTGTTATTATAGCCAACGATACTTAAATCGTCCGGAACCTTAAGCTTATGGGAATGTGCAAACTTGAGAGCACCTACTGCAAGTGAGTCATCTGAGGTAACAACGGCATCAAAATGTATACCGCGTTCATTAAGCTGGGTCAGATAATCTCTTGCGTTGGAAATATTCTTGTTGCATAGGTGCAGAAGCTCACTATTAATAGGTATATTATGTACAAAATGAGCCTTTTTAAATCCGGCAAGCTTGCATTGACCTGAAAGAGAGGTGCTTGTATACAGATATACAATATTACTGCATCCATTTTTAATGAGGGAATCGGTTACTTCATAGACTGCGTTCTCATCATCGCAGAGTGTTCCGTAAATATTAGGTGCATCGAGATATCCGTTTACAAGCATAATTGGAAGCTTTTCGGCGGCTTCAATAATATACTTATTGTCTGCAGACCTTGTCTCAAGAAATTTTGAACCAACAAGTATTACAGCGTCAACACGTTTTGAAAGAAGAAGTTCAAGATAATCCTTTTTCGTGGAAAGCTCATTGCCTGTACAGCAAAGAATAGCATCATAGCCATTGGCACGAAGCTCTCTTTCAAGATAGTATACAGCGTTGGCAAGATACACATCGGAGGAATCCGTACACATGATGCCGATTGTCTTCATGGTGTTAAGACCGAGACCTCGGGCAAATACATTCGGTGTATAACCGATTTCCTTCATAACCGTAAGAACCTTCTGCTTCGTCTTTTCGCTGACATTGGTATTGCCATTGATGACGCGTGATACTGTTGCAATGGATACTCCGGCTTTTTTGGAAACATCATAAATATTCATGCGTCTAAATTCCTTTCTGGATAATGTAAGTACTTACATACTTATAGAGCTATTATACAATGTCATTTTTTTAAAAACAAGTAGATTATAGAAAAAAGTAATATTTTTTTTAAAAATCTCATTGACTTATTGGTGATTTCACCATATAATCAAAGTATGAAAGCGCTTACATTTAATGAACAGGAATGTAAGAAAATGTAAGAAGCAGGTTATATAATGCTTCATTATATGAATTAAGCGCTGTGCAACTGATAACAATCATTTATATCTAAGGAGAATTATAATGGAAAGATTAAACAAGAAGATTTCAAAGGCAGTTGACAGACCGGTTAAGGTTCTGCAGTTCGGTGAGGGTAATTTCCTTCGTGCATTTGTTGATTACATGTTCGATGTTGTGAACGAGAAGACAGATTTCAACGGTGGAGTTGTTATTGTTAAGCCTATTGAGTTCGGTAATCTTGACAGATTCCATGATCAGGAATGCCAGTATACACTTCAGTTAAGAGGTATTGTAGACGGCGAGCCTAAGAAGGAGACAAGAATCATCACAACAGTTACAGATGCTGTCGCAGCCATTGAGGACTACGATAAGTATGATGCATACGCTAAGCTTGACTCCTTAAGATTTGTTGTATCTAATACAACAGAGGCAGGCATTGTATTTGATGAGACAGACGAGTTTGCCGCTAAGCCGCCTAAGACATTCCCGGGCAAGCTTACCAAGCTTTTATATGAGAGATATGAACATTTTAACGGAGCAGCAGATAAGGGTCTTATCATGATTCCTTGTGAGCTTATCGCAGACAATGGTATTGAGCTTAAGAAGTGTATCGTTAAGTTCATCGAGCTCTGGAACTTAGGCAATGATTTCAAGAACTGGGTTGACACAGCATGTTCATTCTGCCCGACACTTGTAGACAGAATCGTTCCTGGATATCCTAGAGATGAGGCAGAGGCTCTCTGCAAGGAGTTCGGCTATGAGGATCAGCTCATTGATACAGCTGAGATTTTCGGTCTCTGGGTAATTGAGGGAGACAAGAATCTTCCGCTTGAGCAGCTTAAGAAGGAGCTTCCGTTTGATAAGGCTGGTCTTCCTGTAGTATTTACAGAGGATCATCACCCATACAAGGAGAGAAAGGTTCGTATCCTCAACGGCGCCCACACATCCTTCGTACTTGCTTCATACCTTGCAGGCAATGATCTTGTTAAGCAGTCAATGGATGACTCTGTTATCCGTGAGTATATGGAGGAGACTCTCTCAGATGAGATTATCCCTACACTTTCACTTCCGGCAGAGGAGTGCAAGGAGTTCGCTGATGCGGTTACGGCAAGATTCCAGAACCCATATATCAAGCATAAGCTTTTGGATATCTCACTTAACTCAGTTTCTAAGTGGGAGGCAAGATGTATGCCTTCATTCTTAGGCTATGTTAAGAAGTTCAACAAGCTTCCTAAGTACCTCACATTCTCAATCGCAGCGCTTATGTGCTTCTACTCAACACAGAAGGAGGGCGAGGTTAACGGAGGAAGATGCCTTATCGGTACAAGAGGAAATGATGAGTACGCTATCCGTGATGATCAGGCTGTGCTTGATTTCTTCCTTGCTAACTCAGCTAAGCCTGCTAAGGAGTTCGCACAGGCATACCTTAGCAATACTAAGTTCTTCGGCGGTGAGGATTTATCTAAGATTGATGGTCTTGTTGACACTGTTGCCGGTTACATTGATGATGTAAGAAACAGAGGAATGAGAGCTGTTGTTGATGACCTTGTAAAGTAATAGCCATAATAAATCGGAGGTAATCCATGCAGGATTTTATAAAGATTAACAAAGATGATAATGTTGCCGTTGCCCTTAAGCCTATTGCCAAGGGCACAACGGTGAATGTTGCGGGAACGGATGTTACAACTCTTGAGGATGTTCCTCAGGGACATAAGTTCGCTATAAAGCCGATTAAAAAGGGCGATGCTGTTATAAAGTACGGCTTCAGAATCGGTTATGCACAGGCAGATGTTGAAGTTGGAGGATGGATTCATACACACAACCTCAGGACAGCTCTTGGGGAGCTTCTTGATTATACTTATAATCCGGAAGGCCATAAAGATGTTGAACCTACAGATGAGGCTTACTTTGAGGGCTACATGAGAGAGAACGGCAAGGTGGGTGTCCGCAATGAGGTGTGGATTATCCCTACAGTCGGATGTGTCAATTCAATAGCAAGAGCTATTGAGGCAACAGCAAGACTTAACAAGCCGGAAGGTGTAGATGAAGTTGTTGCCTTTACACACCCTTACGGATGCTCACAGACAACAGAGGATCAGGAGAACACCAGAACGGTTCTTGCCGATCTCATCAATCATCCTAATGCGGGAGCGGTTCTTGTACTTGGACTCGGATGTGAGAACAGCCGTATAGAGGTTCTTAAAAACTATATCGGAGAGGTTAATCCGGACAGAGTGAAATTCCTACAGGTTCAGGATGTTGAGGATGAGCAGGAGGCTGCCGCAGAGATTATGGAAGAACTCATGAACTATGCAGCTGCCTTCAAGCGTGAGAAGGTCAGCGCAAAGGAGCTTGTAATAGGAATGAAGTGCGGTGGTTCAGATGGTCTTTCAGGAATTACTGCCAACCCTACAGTCGGTCTTTTCTCGGATATGCTTGTATCTAAGGGTGGAACAACTATACTTACAGAGGTTCCTGAGATGTTCGGTGCTGAAACAATCCTTATGGACAGATGCGCCAACAGGGAGCTTTTTGACAAGACGGTATGCCTTATCAATGACTTTAAGGAGTATTTCATAAAGAATGGTCAGGAGATTTATGAGAATCCTTCGCCGGGAAACAAAGATGGCGGTATAACCACTCTTGAGGATAAGTCACTTGGCTGTACGCAGAAGTCAGGCTCATCACTGGTTAAGGGCGTACTTGCTTATGGAGAAAGAGTACAGAATAAGGGACTTAATCTTTTAAGCGCACCGGGAAATGACCTTGTCGCTTCAACAGCCTGTGCTGCAGCAGGAGCACAGATTGTTCTTTTCACAACAGGGCGTGGAACTCCGTTTGCTTCACCTGTACCTACAGTCAAGATTGCGACCAATTCAAGACTTGCAGGCAGGAAGGGCAACTGGATTGATTTTAATGCAGGACGTCTTGTTACAGATGATGTTCCGATGGAGCAGCTTGCTGATGAGTTATTCCAGCTTGTTCTCGATGTGGCATCAGGCAGGAGGGTTAAAGCGGAGCTTGCCGGCTTCCACGATTTGGCAATATTCAAGCAGGGAGTTACACTGTAATTGTCGGCTTTATGGGTATATTCCTTTATTATATGCCTGTACTAACTTGTATTAATAAGAGAACTTGACAAAAAAAGTAGGCTTTTTTATAATCAAATCAGATATGGAATACAATATATGTATTTTATTTTATGAGAATTAACCGCATGCATGTCAGTGCTGCATACATACATGCGGTAATATATAAGGCAGCACAGAAATGAGGATAAAATGAACGCAGTATTAGAAGAGATTAGTAAGATTGGTATTGTTCCTGTTATAGCACTTGATGATGCAAAGGACGCTGAGCCTCTTGCAAAGGCACTTGTTGAGGGTGGCATCCCATGTGCAGAGGTAACATTCCGTACAGCATGTGCAGCAGATGTAATCAAGATTATGACAACTAAGTACCCTGAGCTTTTAGTTGGTGCCGGTACTGTTCTCACAACAGAGCAGGTTGACAGAGCAGTTGAGGCAGGAGCTAAGTTTATCGTAAGCCCTGGCCTTAATCCTAAGGTTGTTAAATACTGTGTTGACAAGGGTATCCCTGTAACACCTGGTACATCCAACCCAAGTGATGTTGAGCAGGCTATAGAGCTTGGTCTTGAAGTTGTTAAGTTCTTCCCGGCAGAGCAGGCTGGTGGACTTGCTATGATTAAGGCTATGTCAGCTCCTTATGTTAACATGAAGTTCATGCCTACAGGCGGTATCAACGCAGATAACCTTACATCATACCTTGATTTCAAGAAGATTATCGCTTGCGGTGGTTCATGGATGGTTAAGAAGGATCTTGTTGCAGCAGGTAAGTTCGATGAGATTACTAAGCTCACAAGACAGGCTGTAGAGAAAATGCTTGGCTTTGAGGTTAGACATGTGGGCGTTAACCTTGCAAGCGAGGCTGAGGCTGAGGAGCTTGCAGATAAGTTTGCTGATATGTTCGGTTTTGAGAAGAAGGTTGGCAACAGCTCAATATTCTCAGGCACAGGCTTCGAGCTTATGAAGAATGGCGGACGTGGAACACATGGTCATATCGCTATTGCAACTAACTATATTGAGAGAGCTATCTACCATCTTGAGAGAAGAGGCTTCAAGTTCGATAAGGATTCTGCTGTTGTTAAGGACGGCAAGCTTAAGGCTATCTACTTCGAGGGCGAGTTCGGCGGCTTCGGAGTACATCTTGTACAGAAGTAATTGCTATATTGAAAAGATAACTATATTTCTTTTGGGCGCTGCTTATGCGGCGCCTTTTTTTCTCATATTTATATGGACGATATAAAATAATTGTGTTATAATAAGGCAGACTTTGTAATAAATGTGATTGTTTATATACAGTTATCCGTGAGAATGGGTATGGTAAACGAAATATGGCACAGGAGAGTGAATCCGAAATGGGTAAATTGAAGAACATTTTGAAAAAGAATTTAAGATGGGTTGCGACAGGTGCAGTGTTAGCGCTTATTATGGGAGGAGCCTTTTTAGGATACAGGGCGTATGTACAGGCGGATGCGGAATTTTTGTTCAGCATAAGCATGCAGACTGATTTCTCAACGGTATCCAAGACGGATGCCAGAGCTAAGATTGAACCTCAGCTTGGTACTTTGCCGGCTGATTTTGCAAGTCGTTTTAATCCTTCTAAGTATAGCTGGACAGTCAGCGATGATAATAATCAGCCTGTATTTACGATAAGAGATTCGCAGGCAACTCCGGGTATAGCTGTTCTCAGTGAAGTGGGTGCAGGTACATCATACCTTACAGCTACATATAAGGACGCTTATTATACAGATGCGGATGGCAATATAAAAGAGCCTGCAAACGTCGGCTCTAATACTGACGGTCTGACATACCATGAACTTGTAGCAAATTCCCAGAATACCTTCACCGTGAGAGTTCCACTCCGCATGGTTGGCTATGTCGGCTCAGACATTATGACTGCAGCCAACAATACTTTTATTGTAAGTGCCAATGTATTTGATATAAGATATAATGCATATACGAATCAGGATCAGATTGATTCTACATATCACAATGATTATCATACAGTATCATTTACATATAATCCGAGCGTACTTGCACAGTCTGCTTCTACATTTACGAGCGGTGCGGGAGTTACATCATTCAGTACAATCGGTGGTGGTTCATCAGGAATCTGGGCTACGGTTGACGGAACCCAGTATAAGCTTTCCGAGCAGGTGTATGTAGGTGTTAAGAATACCTCTAAGGGTGATGCCGGTATCACTGTTGAGCAGGGCTCTTATGTTTCACTCAGCGAGGGCTATACCAACATACTTACAGGTAACTTTGGCTATGAGGATTTAGATGGCAATAAGAATGTGTATTTCTGGACACTTCAGGACAGACAGAAATCTGTTGATTCTTCACTTACTCTTGTAGATGTTGTGGATGTATCGGATTCCGGTGTAATAACAGGAAAATATGCAGGTAAGACAACCGTATACGCAAGCTGTAAGCCGATGAATGAGAGCTATAACACAGATGGTTCGCTTAAGACAGAGTATGCTTCCGGAATAGAAGTAGAGGTTCCTTACGGACTTAAGTTTTCAGAGAATATACTTGTAAGCATAGGTGATAATATTCCACTCTATACAACGGCATTTGACAGTAATGTTACATACTCCTATGAATACAACAATGAGGGTGCGGTTAACCAGATTGGAACAGGTCTTTATGAGGCTGTTAAGGAAGGTACGGCAATCATTAAGGTTGTAATTGAACGAGTTGAGAACGGTGTTACGGTAAAGACTGAGACGGTTTATGCCAAGATTCAGGTTATTGATAAGCTCATGCTGTCGAAGTCGGAGGCTTCTATTAATGTCGGAGCAAAAACACAGATATCGGCTATTCCGACAAGCACAGATACAACTAAGGTTTCCAATGTAACATGGAAGAGTGCAGATGAGAGTATAGCTACTGTTGAGTGGGATGATTCCTCGTTTGAATCAGCATTGGATGTGACCATCACCGGTATCAGTAAAGGTAAGACAAAGATTTATGCATACCAGACGGTTAACGGAGTTGTCAAGGTTGCTTCAATGGACTTGACGGTAACAATTCCCGTAGATGGAATCACACTTAGCGAGCCTCAGAATGGTAAATCACATCTTACGATGTACCTTGGTCAGACATTGACCATATATGCAGATTTACAGTACAGTGACAATAATGTACCGGATAACACGGAGCTTATCTGGGAAGCTTCAGGTTCAGCGCAGGCACAGTCACTTATCTCACTGAATCCTGTGATAACCACCGGCGTACATCAGTCATGCGATGTTACCGCACAGGGACTTGGTAATACAACACTTACTGTTTACTCTAAGGATAACAGCCAGATTGTAAACCTTGATATTTTTATAACAGAAAGACCTACATCTATTGAGCTTTCAGATACTAATGTAGTTGTTGCGATGTCTCAGAAGCAATATCAGCTTACAGGTTATGTCCATTCGGCAACAGATGGCTGTGAGCAGTCAATTATCTGGACATCACTTAATACTGATGTCGTGACGGTAGACCGTAACACAGGTCTTGTAACCTTGGTTGCTCCTGGTTCGACAGAGATATGTGCTACATCAGAAGTTGACCCAAGCATAACAGCTTATTGTCATATTGAGGTTGCACAGGATGTATATGGAATCAAGCTTGATAAGACACAGCTTACATTTAACGTAGGTGATACTTACAGACTTACGGCTACGGTTAATCCGGACAATGCTTATGATAAGACTATGGTTTGGACATCCTCTAATCCATCGGTAGTTTCTGTAGAGAACTCTACAAGCTATGAGAATCTTCTTACCGCAGTAGGAAGCGGTAGTGCAACTATTTTCGCCGAAACTAATGATGGTGGATTTATGGCATACTGTAATGTAAGGGTTCTTCAGCCTGTAACAGGAATAACGCTGAGCAATTCAGAAATGACGGTCAGAAAGGGAACGGAATTTTATCTTAATGCCTCTGTTATCCCGGATACAGCAGATGATAAGACAATAGCCTGGTCAACGAGCGATTCGGCTATTGCGACTGTTTCAAGTGATGGTAAGGTATCAACCATAGGAGTTGGCCAGTGTATTATTACGGCAACTAACCCGGCGTCCAAGGTTGCAGCATCCTGTACGGTTGTTGTACTGGAGCCGCTCACAGGTCTTTCGCTTAATACTTATTATCAGAATATGGTAAAGGGTACGAAGTTTGTACTTCTTCCTATAGTAGAGCCTTCAACGGCATCTAATAAGAAAGTAACTTTCTGGTCAAGTGATAACGATATAGCAACAGTTGACGAAAAGGGTGTTATCACTGCAGTTAAGGGTGGTATATGTGAAATCGTTGTAACAACTGAGGAAGGAAGCTTCTCACAGAAGTGTGTGATTGCAGTTAAGGAATATGTAACCTCCATCACATTGTCCGATGAAAAGCGTTACTTAAACCATGGTTCTTCATATACATTGAGTGCAAAAGTAGAACCGGAGAGTGCTTCGGATAAGGGAATCATCTGGACCTCGAGCAATGAATCGGTACTTACTGTTAATCAGTACGGAACCATGACAGGCGTTGGATATGGCACTGCGGTTGTTACTGCAACAGCGGCGGATGGAAGTGGAGTAAGTGCTTCATGTATAGTTCAGGTTATCAGACCGGTAACTGATATTAAACTGTCTAAATCTAAGATAACATTGTATGTGGGTGATGTATTCCACCTTGTAGCAACTGTCGAACCGGCTGATGCTTCGGTTAAGAAGCTTGAGTGGACATCATCGGATCCTACCGTTGCAAAAGTATATGATGATGGAGATGTTGAGGCTGTCGGAGTAGGACGATGTAAGGTATATGCAACATCAACCGATGGAAATAATGTTGTGGCAGAATGTACAATCATAGTTAAACAGATAGTAAGCGCAACCTCGGTCACAATCAATTCACATGAGATTTTGATGCTTACAGGTAAGGTGAGAACCTTAACAGCAAGATTATTCCCAATCAATTCAACAGAGACAGTTAAATGGGTTTCATCGGATACGTCAGTAGTAGTTGTTGACAGCAATGGTCAGATTACAACAGTTGGACCTGGCAGCTGTCAGGTTACGGCATATACAACGTATGGAACGATACAGGATACATGTATGGTTTATTCTATGGCTATAAGCAAGTCATCGACTACACTTGAACAATACGATACATTTAATCTGTATGTTGATGGTGCACCTTCTACGGCGGCTGTATCATGGCGAAGCAGCAATCCTAGAATTGCTACTGTAACACAGAGAGGTATTGTGACAGCACGTATGCCTGGAGAATGTACAATTACGGCGACCGTGGATGGAAAGACGGTTACATGTAACGTCATTGTCCGCTCAATTGATCCGGGTAAATTTATAAATAAGACTAACGAAAAGCCTTAATATGTTAAGATAAAAATACCCTATAGCAGATAGAGCTTAGTATCTGCTATAGGGTATTTTATTTATTGCAAAAGCATATAATAAAAACTAGAAGCCCCGGGGGATTAGACCGGGGCTTCTGGTTTTTAAATATGAGGGGGGAGATAGAAAGCATTAACTTTGCTATCCGAATATTATTATAAATATATGTTGTGACGTATTTGTGTATAACAAGTAAAATAATAGGGAAAAAATTATAAAAAGAAAATGAATTAATATGCAAAATGTAACAAAATAATTACATTTAAATCAATCAGTTGAATTTTAAAATAAATTATGCTATATTAGTCAAGATTAAAGTAGTGAGCTTTTTAAGGGAGTAATAGATGTTATAATTTGATTTATGGAGGATTGGTTATGATACGTTGTGAAAATTGCGGTCATACATTGAACAGTAACCAGAGAATATGTGATGTCTGCGGTAAGCCGGTTGCAAAAAAGAAGGCTGAGGATATTGAACTTGAGGAGCAGCTTGCACAGTCAATCGCCAAGATTGTTGAGAATGAGACTGAGGATGCACAGGTATATGTAAAGCAGATGCAGGGTAATTTAGATAAGAAAAATGCGGAATCTAAGAATAAAACAGATGTGTTAGGAGTATCACAGCGAAGTTCAGACAGACAACGGACACAGCCGGTTCAGAAAAGTGCTTCAACGAAAAAACCGGTCAAAAAGAAAAAGAATAATGGTGGTAAAATTGCTGCTATAGTGTGTGTTGTTATAGTCTGTGTTGCAGCTTTGATAGGGCTTGCTTTCTTTACAATCAATTCTGTTTTAAAGAAAGCTCAGAATAATTTTGCTTATTACAATAATACAGGTATTGCTTATATTCAGAATGGAAAAAACGCTGAGGCAATACCTTACCTTGAAAAGGCACTCACATTTCCTGAAGCAGCCGGCAAGGTTAACTTAAGATTCAGCCTCTATGACTGCTATGCAGCTACCGGCGACACAGAAAAAGCTATAAGCATGCTTTATAACATTTTGCAGGTGGATCAGTATAATCTCGAGGCAATAGTTTATCTTGAAAATTATTATGAAAAGGCAGGGGTTACAGAGGCACTTGTCGAGCTGTACAACAAATATAAGGATACACAGGCTGCCGATGCGGTTGCGAAGTATTATGTTGAGGCTCCTGCGGTAAGCGTTGAGAGCGGAGAATATACAACTGATTTGGAGGTTAAGCTTACCTCGGATTATGGCTATGACATTTATTATACGGTTGATGGAAGTGAACCTACAAGTAATAGTGCTCTATATAAGAACAAGATAGAGATAACCGAGGGAACAACCAAGCTGCAGTGTATTGCAGTTAATCAGTATAATATCGCAAGCAGTGTAGCATCAGCAGAATATAAGGTCGAGTATAAAGCACCTGATGCACCTACAATCAGTCCAAGAAGCGGTAACTATGAGACGGAGCAGCTTATTGTCATTGGTAATATTCCGGCAGGTGGAAAGGCGTATTATACACTTGATAATACAACTCCTACCAACAAGTCGACTCTGTACACAGGACCTTTTGAAATGCCATCAGGCAACAATGTACTCTCGGTTGTGACATATAATAAGAATGGACAGAAGAGTTCCGTGGTAAAGCGAAACTACGTTTTAAAGCTTGAGGATAAAGTTTCGCAGGAACGTGCACTTGAAATATTGTGGCAGGCAATGGAACATAAAAATATGGTGAATTCTGAGCATCTTTCATCAGATGGTGAACCGGTTAAGCTTGTGCTTGATGAGAAGAAAAATATATCAGGAAGCTCTATATGGGTATTTGATATATATGTCACAACAGAGCAGGGGGATATGAAGGCTAATTACCAGATGGGTGTTGATAGTGAGTCTTCGTACGTTTACACGGTATATGAAAATAATGGTGTGTATACATTGGATGAAGTCATATATTAGAAAATTTAATTGCATAAACAATGTATGATTTTACAGACATTTATATCCGAAAGATTGGGACATCTGAGGTGTGCTTTGCGGCCTCAGACGTCCCATTTTTAAATTATATAAGTTTTTTAGAAAAAATAATTAATTAGTTGTCTTTTCCGCTTTAATATATTAAAATAAAGTAATGAAGAATTAGGAGGTATGCTATGTATGCAATAACAAAGGCAAGACAGCTTGCTGACAAAATATTCCTTATGGATGTGAAAGCCCCTTGGGTTGCTAAGAGATGTATGCCGGGGCAGTTTGTCATCGTTAAGATGGATGAACATGGAGAGAGAATTCCTCTTACAATCTGCGATTATAATCGCGAGGAGGGAACAATAACTATAGTATTCCAGATAGTTGGAGCTTCCACAGAAAGAATGTCACATTTGAAGGAGGGAGATTCCTTCAGAGATTTCACGGGTCCTCTTGGAATGCCATCTGAGCTTGTCAAGGAGGATTTGCCGGAGCTTAAGAATAAGAAGATTCTCTTTGTGGCAGGTGGTGTTGGTACCGCACCGGTATATCCACAGGTGAAGTGGCTCCATGAAAATGGCATTGCCGCAGATGTCATTGTCGGTGCCAAGAATAAAGAGCTTCTCATCCTTGAAGATGAGATGAAGGCTGTAGCGGGAAATCTTTATATCACCACTGATGATGGAAGCTATGGACGTAAGGGTATGGTTACGGAGGTTATCAAGTCACTTGTCAATGATGAGCATAAGACATATGACGTCTGTGTTGCGATAGGACCTATGATTATGATGAAGTTCGTGGCTCTTCTTACCAAGGAGCTTGGAATCAGGACTGTTGTGAGTCTTAATCCTATTATGGTTGATGGTACAGGTATGTGTGGGGCATGCCGTGTAAGCGTTGGCGGTGAGGTTAAGTTCGCATGTGTTGACGGACCTGAGTTTGACGGACATCTTGTTAACTTTGATGAGGCGATGAAGAGACAGCAGATGTACAAGACAGAAGAGGGCAGGGCAATGCTCAAATTAAAGGAAGGCGCTACACATCATGGTGGATGCGGTCAGTGTGGAGGTAACTAGGATGGACGTATTGAAGAAAGTACCTGTAAGAGAGCAGGAACCTGCTGTCAGAGCAAAGAATTTTGAAGAAGTATGTTTAGGATATAATGAGGAAGAGGCTAAGGAAGAGGCTTCAAGATGCCTTAACTGTAAAAATGCGCAGTGTATGAAGGGCTGTCCTGTAGCAATACATATCCCTGAGTTTATCAATGAGGTTAAGAACGGCAATTTTGCCGAAGCCTATAAGGTTATAGGAAAGTCATCTGCTCTTCCTGCTGTGTGCGGCCGAGTATGTCCACAGGAGAGCCAGTGTGAGGGAAAATGTATCAGAGGCTTTAAGGGAGAGCCGGTATCTATAGGTAAGCTTGAGAGATTCGTTGCAGACTGGGCAAGAGAGAACAATGTGGAACCTGAGGCTCCGGCAGCTCCTAACGGCAAGAGAGTGGCGGTTATCGGTTCAGGTCCATCGGGTCTTACATGTGCCGGAGATCTTGCGAAGCTTGGATATGATGTCACAATATTTGAAGCGCTTCACGAAGCAGGTGGTGTATTAGTATATGGTATACCTGAGTTCAGACTTCCAAAGCAGACTGTAGTTAAGGCTGAGATTGAGAATGTGAAGAAGCTTGGCGTTAAGATTGAGACGAATGTTGTTGTTGGAAAATCAGTTACGATTGATGAGCTTTTAGATGAGGAAGGCTTTGATGCTGTATTTATCGGCTCAGGAGCCGGACTTCCGAAGTTTATGGGAATACCGGGTGAGAATGCTAACGGTGTGTTCTCAGCTAACGAGTATCTCACAAGAAGCAATCTTATGAAGGCCTTCTCTGATGACTATGATACACCGATTGCGGCAGGACATAAGGTAGCCGTTGTAGGCGGTGGAAATGTTGCAATGGATGCAGCGCGTACAGCACTCCGTCTTGGAGCAGAGGTTCATATCGTATATAGAAGAAGTGAGGAGGAGCTTCCGGCAAGAGTGGAGGAGGTTCATCACGCTAAGCAGGAGGGCATTATATTTGACCTTCTGACTAACCCGGTAGAGATATTGGTGGACGACAATGGACATGTAAGAGGAATGAGATGTATCCGCATGGAGCTTGGCGAGCCGGATGCTTCGGGAAGAAGAAGACCTGTTGAGATACCGGGTTCAGAGTTCGAGCTTGAGCTTGACACAGTCATTATGTCGCTTGGTACTTCTCCTAATCCGTTGATATCTTCAACGACAGAAGGACTTGATATTAATAAGCACCGTTGTATAATTGCAGATGAGAATGGTCTTACAACTAAGCAGGCAGTATATGCCGGAGGCGATGCTGTTACAGGTGCAGCCACCGTTATACTTGCGATGGGAGCCGGAAAAGCGGCTGCTAAGGGAATTGATGAATATTTAAGCAATAAGTAATAGCATACATATAAGCTGTCCCTGAGGCTGTGCTGCCACAGGGGCGGCTATATTGATTTTTATGTTTGGGTGGTATGATACATTGAAGAAGAGATGGATTGCTTTACTAACAATATTTGTGATGTTTTTTTTGAATGCTGCAACAGTGTCTGCAGCTGACGAGAACAGTGAAACTCTTAAAAAGATAACCATAGGTGTGTGCGAACAGGAGGGCTTTGCCGAGAGTAATTCTGACGGAAGCCTTACAGGCTATGCCATAGATTACCTTGCACAGCTCGGCTCAGATGCCGGCTATAATATTGATGTGCTGCTTATTGATAAAGGCCTGAGACCGGAGGAGGTGATTCCTTCTGAATGTGATTTGATATTGACATGTGAGGATTTGAAATCATACTCAGGGTACAGCATTTCTAAGGCAGCTGTTTTTTGGGAAAATAATGTCCTCTATGTGGAAGAGGATGCAGATATATATTTTGAAGAATTTGAGAAGTTCAATGGCTTGACAATAGGTATGTACCGCTATTCAACGACGGAGGAGGAGCTTGATGAATATGCGGCTCAGAATGGGTTCAGTTATGCGGGAAGATACTATGATGATGAGAATAAGATGCTTGCAGATGTAGAGTATGGAATAATTGATGCTGCTGTATCAGGTACCTTAACTTATGTAGATGAGAGTGTAAAAAATGTCGCTACGTTCGGTAAGCACGAGTTCTATTTTGTCGGTACTTCAAATATGCAGCCGATTATAGATGAACTGGATAACACTATAACCTGTTATAATATGCAGAACAACACATACATACAGAGTCTTTATGATGCCGAGTACTGGCAGAGCAAGGCAAGCTATGTCGGTCTTACGCGGGAGGAACATGAGTATGTTATTGACCACCCGATTATACATGTAGGGTATTTAAAAAATTCATATCCATTGCAGTATACGGATGATGAGGGAAGATTCGGTGGGATTTCCAGAAGATTTTTTGATTATTTTTCTGAGTATACCGGGTTCAGCTTCATATATCATGAATATGCCGATTCAGGCAAATGCAAACAGGATCTGCTTGATGGTAAGCTTGATATGATTGCACTTGTTCCTTATTACCGTGAGTGGGCAAGGAAGAACTCGCTAAGTATAACGGACTGGTATCTTCAGGTGCCGGTATATGAGGTTAAGCTTGATTTGAAGAGTAAGACTAAGACCGTCGGCATGACATCAATCTTTGCAGTCAGCGGTCAGACATATTCGCAGGATTTACAATTTACCAATTATGATAATGTTGTTGCCTGTCTGGATGCGGTCAAGAATGGAGAAGTTGATGCGGCGTATATCAACAGCTATTCGTGGATGATTTATTCGGATAAACCTACATATTCCATGCTTGAGGGCACATATAAGGATGAGTATATACCGTTGGGTGCCATGACAGGTATGAGTTATGATAAAGTCTCACTTAACAGCATAATCAATAAGGCGATTGCTGCAATATCTCCTGAGCTGTCAAAAAACAGGATTATAAACGGTGTATTATTTTCTGAAGAAAGAAGTAATCCATTTGTCAATATTATTGTAAGGTTCCGGCTTCAGATATGTCTGGTTCTTACTGTACTGATAGTTACAATAACTACATTAGTAATTATTTCTAAGAGAAAAAAAACAGAGGTATTTGAAAAGCTTGCATATACAGATAATGTGACAGGAGGGTGGAACCAGTTTAAGTTTTATAAAGAGACTGAAAAAATTAAGTTTGACGAGGGAAAATATGCTATTGGCTATATAAATATCGAGAATTTTAAATACATAAATGATTTTTATGGAAGAGAGCAGGGAGACCTCGTACTTAAATTTATGAGCCGGATGCTTGATGATATGTTGCAGCCTGATGGTATATATGCAAGAGTGCTGGCGGACAGATTCGTATTTTTAACACCTTATATTGATTATGAGACTTTGAAGTATAATTTTGAAACTTATATTTCTAACATAGAAATCAATATTTCCGGCTTTGCTGATTCGGTTATTGTAAAGAGTACCTGTGGTGTGTACCTTGCAGAAAATGAAGCAGGAAGCGTAAGAGATATGGTTGATAAGGCTTCTATTGCGGAAAAGAGAGCAAGGGATGATGCCAAGACACCTATCATGCTTTATGATGATGCGATGAACGCAGAATTTATTAAAAATCAGGAAATGACTGCAAGCATGAAAAAAGCTCTTGAAAATAATGAGTTTACAGTCTATCTCCAGCCTAAGGTTGACATCAATTCTGAGATTCCGGTTGGCTGTGAGGCTCTTGTAAGATGGATTTCGCCTGAGAAGGGATTTATCGCGCCGGGAGATTTCATTCCTCTTTTTGAGAAGAACGGATTTGTCACGGAGGTTGATTTCTTTGTCCTTGAGCAGGTATGCAGAATGTTAAGAAGACGCATGGATGAAGGTCTTCCCGTATTTCCGGTCAATGTCAACCAGTCGAGACTTCACGTAAATGACAGGATGTATCTTAGCATGCTTCAGGATATGTTAAACAAATACAACATTCCTATGAATATGGTTGTTTTTGAAATTACAGAGAGTGCATTTATAGAGGATTCAAAGACAATGGTAGGACTTATCAACAAGATGAAGGCACTTGGCTTCAGCTTCTCAATGGATGATTTCGGAAGCGGTTATTCATCATTTAACCTGCTGAAGGATATGGCTGTGGATGAGTTAAAGATTGATAAGGAGTTCCTTGAAAGCACAGATGATTCTAAGAGAAGCCGCTATATTATTGAGAAAATTGTCCAGATGGCTCATGGACTTGACATAAGGGTAGTGTGCGAGGGCGTTGAGCGAAAAGAGCAGGTTGAGTTTTTAAGAGAGATAGAATGTGATATTATTCAGGGATATTACTATTCAAAGCCTATGCCGATGGCAGACTATGAGAAATATCTTCTGCAGTTTGACCTGAAGCAGGCGTAATTGATACATGGATAATCGTGAAGTCCGGTGTGCGGCAGTGCATTAGTATAGCTGTGCCGCAGCCAATTGGCGGATTTTGCGGGATTGTGTTTGGCAATTATCTATGACTACATAAAATAGTGAGGAGAAAAAGATGAAGATATCAGAGAAATATGCAGATTATATCTTAGAGGAGACAAAGAAGCTTCTTGAGATTGACAGTCCTTCAGGGTATACAAAAAATGTGGCTGAGTATGTGATGGAGGAATATCATAAGCTTGGTTACAAGGCGGATATGACGGTAAAGGGCGGTGTCCTAGTCGACCTTGGTGGTGAGGATGAGAGTAATGCTGTCATGCTTGACACACATATTGACACGCTTGGCGGCATGGTGTCGGAGATTAAGGCTGACGGCAATCTGCGCATAGTTCCAATAGGCGGTCTCAATGCGAACAACACTGAGGCGGAGAACGTGCGTGTAGTGACAAGGGATGGAAAGATTTATACAGGAGTGTTCCAGCTTGACAACGCCTCCGTGCATGTCAACAAGGAATACAGCGAAAAGAAGAGAAGCTTCGCTTGTATGGAAGTGCTTTTGGATGAGATAGTTTCTACAAAGGAGGAGACCAGAAAGCTTGGCATTGATGTGGGCGATATTGTATGCTTCGACCCAAGAACGGTTATAACTCCATCGGGCTACATCAAGAGCAGATTCCTTGACGATAAGCTGAGCGTTGGGATACTGCTTGGATTTGCCAGGTTTTTAAAGGATGAGGGAATTACGCCTAAAAGAAAGCTTTACCAGCATGTCACAGTCTACGAGGAGGTCGGCCATGGTGCGGCGGCAACTGTGCCGGAAGGTGTCAGGGAGATTATTTCCGTAGACATGGGCTGTGTCGGTGACGGCTTGCAGTGTAAGGAGACACAGGTATCCATCTGTGCAAAGGACAGCGCCGGACCATACAATTATGATGTTGTCACAGCACTTGTCAACACGGCAAAAGCCAACAATATCGACTATGCGGTGGACATCTATCCTTTCTACGGTTCGGATGTCGATGTAACCTTAAAATCAGGACACGATGTGAGACATGGACTTATCGGTGCGGGTGTGTATGCGTCACATGGATATGAGAGAAGCCATAGGGCGGGAGCGTTTGCGACAATGCAATTGTTGGCAGCTTATCTTGCGCAGTAGCATATTTGATAGTAAATCGGAGGCTTGGGATGTGCTTATGAATAAGAAAGTTAGACTGTCCGCAATTATTGTGTTTATAATGACCTTAATTATTTCGATAATCCGCGTTTTTATTGATTTCAGTTATGGAATAGATAAAATTAGTCCACTTATTCTCGTGTTTGATATTGTAAGTGTTATTGTATGGATAATATGCATTGTTGTTAACTGCAGTTTATATCTGAAGAAAGATAAATGATAAATTGTCATTTAAAGAGGTTAAAGCATGACTTTGCAACAATTAAAATATGTCATTACCATTGCGGACTGCGGTTCGATGAACGAGGCGGCGAAGCAGCTTTATCTGTCGCAGCCCAGTCTGTCTGAGACGGTTATGAGCCTTGAGGAGGAGATAGGTGTTGAACTGTTCATCCGAACAAACAGAGGTATACGGACAACGGTGGAGGGGGAGGAATTTCTTTCCTATGCCAGACAGGTTGTTGAGCAGTATCAGCTGCTTGATGACAAATATATAAGCCATACCAACAGCAGAAAGAAGTTCTGCGTCTCAATGCAGCACTATACATTTGCGGTCAAGGCATTTGTGGTTGTAGCCAAGGAGTTCGGCTTTGATGAGTATGAATTTGCCGTCCGGGAGACTAAGACGGCTGCTGTCATAGAGGATGTCAAGAACTTTAAGAGCGAAATCGGTATCTTATATCGAAATGATTTTAACGCAAAGGTTCTTGACAAGCTTCTTGATAAAAATGAGCTGGATTTCCACGAACTTTTTACCTGTAACACCTGTGTATATCTCTGGAACGGTCATCCGCTGGCAGAAAACAAAAAGATAACGATGAAGGAGCTGGAGGAGTACCCATGCCTTTCCTTTGAGCAGGGACTTAACAATTCATTCTATCTTTCTGAGGAGGTGCTTAGTACCTACAACTATAAGAAGATTATCAAGGTAAATGACAGGGCAACCGCACTCAATCTGATGGTTGGCATGAATGCGTACACGCTCTGTTCGGGCATTATCTGTGAGGAGCTCAACGGCAGTGATTACAGTGCGGTTCCGCTTGACAGCTATGAGAAGATGACCATAGGTTATGTGACCAGAAAGGGTATCAATCTGTCGAAGCTTGGTAACAGGTATATTGAGGAGCTTAAAAAATACAGGGACAATGTTATGTGAAATCCAGAATAACTTATAATATGGAGGATGATATTATGTGGTGTCCAAAATGTAAATATGAATACCGTGAAGGTATAAAGGTATGTGCAGATTGCGGCTGTGAGCTTGTTGAGAAGCTTGACGATGCAAAGCTGGAAAATGATGCAGAAGATTTTTTTGACAGCGTACAATCCGAAATGTCTGAGGCAGGTAAGGAGGCTTTCGGCACCGATGATGGTGAAGATGAGATAGATTCAATGGATAATCAGAACAGTGCTGACGGAGAGAATACAAAGTCCGGTGATGTAACAGACGATACACAGGATATTAAAGAGAAAGATGTAACACCGGCGTATGTTCCTAAGCGCACGCGCTATGAAGATAATAAATCAAGCGCATATACATTTTTCCTTGTAGGCGGCGTGGGTGCTGTACTGGTTCTGCTTCACATATTGGGAGTTTTTGACTTTAACCTTTCCGCAACCTCTAAGATGCTGACCAACACCGTGATGGGTGCACTTTTTGCTGGGTTTCTCATAGTCGGCGTTATTTCTTTAAGAAATAGTGCCAGATATAAGAGAGAGGCACTTGCTGAAGAAGCGCTGACAGAGCAGATTAAGACCTTTATACATGATTTGTATACCACTGAAGGAATTGATAATGCCTGTGGAGTGACAGATGAGATGGATACATACGAAAAATGGAATCTCAGATATCACTTTATTGAGAAGCAGATAACAGATGAATATCCTGAACTTGCTGCGGACTATCTTGAGTATGTGACAGATATGGTTTACAATGAGTTGTATTCAGAATAAAAATGCATACTAGAATAATAAGAACTTATTTTTATAAATTGTGATGAATGATTAAGTGAATGTATCCGATGCGTGGTGCGGAGGATACATTTCTTTTATTCTTTGGGAGTTTTGAGTTTATATGGTGATATAAAAAATGGTGAATGAAAAGGAGTGTGTGCATGAGAATAACGATAATAGCAGTCGGAAAGGTGAAGGAGAAATTTTACAGGGACGCGATAGCGGAATTTGAAAAACGCCTTTCAAAGTACTGCAAGCTTGACATTATTGAGGTGGCAGACGAGAAGACACCGGACAATGCCTCCGAAGCGCAGGAGCTAATAATAAAGTCCAAGGAAGGTGACAGGATTCTCTCGGCAGTCAAGGATGATATGTACGTCATTGCACTTGCAATAGAAGGAAAACAGTTATCCTCCACGGAATTAGCCGACAAAATCAATAAGCTTGGAATATTAGGAAAGAGCTCAATCGCCTTCGTCATCGGCGGTTCATTAGGGCTTGACGAGAGAGTGCTGAAGAGAGCCGACTATAAGCTCAGCTTCTCACCGATGACATTCCCACACCAGCTTATGAGGGTGATACTGCTTGAGCAGGTATACCGGTCATACCGTATTATTGCCGGGGAACCGTACCACAAATAGTCTGGGACAGGGGTCAGACCCCTGTCCCAAAAAGGGTATAAATAATGGTGTTCATATATGGTTATAATGGATTGTGGGCTTATATAGATATTGTAAATTTACGCTGTAAATGATATATTTAAAGAAACATTTATAGAAAGGAGATTATTGACTGTATGTGTACCAGAGCACAATTAAAAGACATAACATCGCAACTTGTAGACGTATATCGCAACATATATGGTGATGATATAGTAGAGATTCTCCTTTATGGTTCTTATGCACGAAACGAAGAGACAGACCAGTCAGATGTAGATATTGTTGCCATTGTAAAGGGAAATAGATTGGACTTACAGAAAAAACTGAAAATAGTATGGGATATATCAGCGGATATTGGGCTTGAGAATGATGTAGTTGTATCACCGACAGTAGTTCCTTTTGATGAATTTGAAAAATATAGGGAGATATTACCTTATTATATGAATATCGAGAAGGAGGGAATTAAGGTTGGATGAGCTTTCGTCTTATAGATTAAATATGTCAGAAGAAAAATTACGCTCTGCAAGAATTTTGCTTGATGCCGGACAATATAAGAAGTGATACGGGGAAGCGTTCATATAATTTAACAGAATATAAGGAAAATTTGGAAATTTATTGAAAGCTGATGATTTGTATTTGGGTTATTATCTACATCTGATACAAGATTTGTTATATAGACATTTCATGTATGACAGATATCATTGGAATCCGAAACCGGAAGCAAATAATTAATTAGATTATTACATAAATATTATGAAACAATTGGAGGCAATTATGAGACCTATATCAATGGAAAGAGTTGAAAAGACAAGAGAAAATATTCTTGGTATTATTACAAATAAGGCGCTTACGCATGAGCAGAAGCTCACCAATCTTGCCAATGCGGCGGATGGTATGCTTGAGGTACTTGACGTTCCAGAGGGACTGGACGATTTGCTTAACTGTGATGATGAACACCGTTGTATTTGTGATCTTTTTGAAGGTCATGCACCAATGAGACCTAGATATATCATCCCGGACTATGAGAAGTTTTTTAAGAATGGCTCTGAATTTTTGCAGCTTGAACCGCCAACAGATTTTTTTGAGGCACTTAATGACCTGTTGATTATATATAAGCATGTGCCTAGCATTACAAATTATCCGGTTTATTTAGGACAGCTTGACTATCTTTTAGAGCCGTTTATCACGGATATGGGTGATGCGACGGTTAAGAAGCACCTTAAGCTTTTCTTTACAAATGTTGACCGTACGGTGCTTGATTCGTTTTCACATGCGGATATTGGACCTAAGGCTACCAGAGCCGGCTATCTGATTTTGGAGGTTCAAGCTGAACTTGAAAATGCAATTCCAAATATTTCAATGAAGTATGACCCGGAGATTACAGATGATGATTTTGCACTTGCCTGTGTCAAGTGTGCGCTTAAGACAGCCAAGCCTAGTTTTGCAAATCACCGGATGTTCAAAAATGAACTGGGTGAGAATTACGTCATTGCAAGCTGTTATAATGGCTTGCCGCTTGGTGGTGGTGCTTACACGCTCTGCCGTCTGATTCTGGGACATATTGCCGAGCGCTCTGCAGGAATTGAAGATTTTAAAAACAACCAGCTTCCTTATGTTATGGATGTCATGGCAAAATATATGGATGCACGTATTGCGTTTGAGGTAGAGCAGTCGGGCTTTTTTGAATCGAATTTCCTTGCAAAAGAGGGGCTTATTCATAGGGACAGATTCACCGGAATGTTTGGACTTGTCGGTCTTGCGGATGCGGTCAATGTCCTTATGACTAAAGAGGGTAAGGATGACAGATTCGGTCATTCGGATGCCGCTACACAGCTTGGTGTTGAGATTATGGATATCATAAATGAATTTAATAATAATCATTTTAATAAATATTGTGAGGGTACAGGCAGCCATTTCCTGCTTCATGCTCAGGTTGGTATTGCGGAGGACAAGGGGATTGCACCGGGGACACGTATTCCGATTGGTGAGGAGCCGGAGGAGCTTGTAGACCATCTCAATGTAATCAGCAATTTCCACAAGTATTTTGTTTCGGGTACAGGAGATATTTTCCCGGTGGATTTGACAGTACATAAGAATCCAGAGTATGTGCTTGACATTATTAAGGGCTCATGGCAAAAGGACATCCGATACCTTTCATTTTACTCATCGGACAGCGATGTAATCAGAATCACAGGATATCTGGTAAAGAGATCTGAGATTGAGAAGTATGAGCAGGGCAATGCCGTACTGCAGAACACCACCCAGCTTGGCACGGGTGCAAAGAAGAATGGCAGAATATTGGAGCGTAAGGTTAGATAAAATTTGAAAGTGAAACTTTCAAACTACTTATTATTGGCAATACAGCAAGCAGTGCCTGCTGTATGCAGGGGTATAACATGAGAGCACGAGTTAATAAAATTATTCCTTTTTCATCGGTTGACGGACCCGGAAACAGAACAGCAATCTTTTTGCAAGGCTGCAATATCAATTGTCTGTATTGTCACAATCCTGAGACAAGGGATAAGTACGGCGATAAAAATATTACAACTGTGACAGAGATGTCCTCCGATGAGGTGCTTGAACAGGTCAAAAAGCAGATTCCTTTTGTGAGAGGTATTACTGTCTCCGGCGGTGAATGTATGCTCCAGTACGATTTTTTGACCGATCTGTTCACAAAGGCCAAAAAGCTGGGGCTGAGCACTATGATAGATACCAATGGTACCATTGATTTTGCCGGCAAGCAGGATTTACTTGACGTGACGGATGGTGTCCTTCTGGACATAAAGGCTTATGACAGCGATATCCACAGGAAAATTACCGGGACAGGCAATGAAACTGTGATTGCCAATGCCAGACTGTTAGCTACAATCGGAAGGCTTGAGGAGATAAGATGCGTAATCTGCCCGTCGCTTTATGACGGAAAGCATTCTGTGAGGGCTATTGGAGAGATGATGCGCGACTTGTACAAGCCGGATTCTTTTCATTTCAAGTTAATTTCCTATAGGCCGATGGGAGTCCGGGCGGAGTATGCCCGCATGCTCACACCCGGAACGGACTACATGAATGAGCTTGCTGGTATTTTGAGTGAGCTTGGGTATGAGAAAACTATAGTTGTATAACTGTGGGACAGGGGTCTGGTCCCCTGTCCCAATTATGAAGATAAAACAGCAAAAAATGATTAAAGCATTTAGTATTAAATACGCTTATTTACATAGATGAAAATTAAGTAATTGCAAACGAAACATAACTATGCTATTATAAATATGTCCGTGAATAAAGGACAAATAAACAGAAAGAGCACAGTCGGTGCAAGGTGGGAAGATGATTATTAGATAGTTTGATTTAAGTAGGACACATATTGATTTTATAACCTGCAATAGCAGGCTGTTTTGTGTACGCTTAAATTAGATTATCGCAATTCGCATTTTCCTTTTGTATCGGGCTGTTTATACGGAAGGATTATTTTTGCGGGTCTATTTTGCGTATGCAGGATAGACCTTTTATGTTGCTTTTGCAGGGTAAAGGGAGGCGTTTTTATGGCACAGATAAGTGTAGAGCGATTGAGAAGCTGCTTCTGGCATTTCAGCCTACGATGCTTTTCGTGGAACATGATGTGCGATTTAAGGACACTATAGCTACCGGTGTTTTGCACATGGAAAGAAATTAAATTAAAATAGAGCAGCAATGCGAACACATCTTGGCTTTAAGTGTGTCGGGGAATATGTATGCTATAAAAAGAACCTCGTATAGAAAATATGACTTTAAGGTATGGATATTTTTCCTATACTACAGAAAATAATCAATACAGAGGATGGAGAAGTCCATCCTCTTTTTAAATGAAACCGGGGAAATCATCCTGTGATTTATTAAGGATGATTTCCCCGGTTCTTTTAAGGTGATGACGCGGTTGTCACCGCTTTTTTATTTCTCAATATTTTCAGTTTTTTTGCCGAACCAGTAGGTGAACCATGTGGCTCCTGCAAGCAATACGATTCCGACGATTATAGACACAGCATTGATATTGTTGTGTCCCATCTTTGCGAGAATGCCGATAGGCGATGCAAGGATGAGTCCGAGAATGGCGCTGTATGTAACCGATGGGTGCTTTTCAAAAAGCCATTCAATAAGCTTCGACACAGCGAAGATTCCGACAACCACACCGATACCGAATGGAAGAAGTATTCCAACGCAATGAAGAATACCTTCGGCATTGAATGCTATGAGAGAATCTATAAAATCTCTTATTGTCTCAATGATTCCCGAATAGTAGCCAAGCAACATGAGCACAAGTGAACCGCTGACACCCGGAACAACCATGGTTGCGGAGGCGATTACACCGATGATGAACAGCTTTACAATAAGAAGTGCGTTCAGATTAAAGCTGGCAGAGTGTGACTCTGTCTCACTCATAAATGCCATTGCGACAGCTATCCCGAACAATATAAGAAATGCAGTCACATGCTGGAGGGATATATGCTTTCCGTCCTTTTTGAGGCTGTCTTTGGCAGGCTTGACTATAAAAGGCACACCGCCAAGGATAAGACCGATAAAGCAGAGGCTTGTAGGAAGCGGCTGGTTCTCAAGGCAGTACGGAAGTATGTAAGAGAACACTCCGATTCCGGCAACCATTCCTATTCCAATCGGAATAAGGGTGAGAATAGACTGCTTAAAATGCTTAAAAAGATTGTTGATAGCGCCTATGATTTTTTCATAGATGCCCATTGAAACCATCATGGTTCCGCCGCTGACGCCAGGAATGATGTTGGCAATACCCACTACCATTCCTTTTAAAAGGTCAATTAAAAATTTCATGTTAATCCTCATTTCTTTTTTTTTACCCATGCTATTAATATAACGCATGAACTTTTTTATTATAACCTTATATGGAATTTTGTTCAACCTATATTTCGGCTAAGAAATATTAATAAAAAGCTGAAACTTTTTTTGAATGAAAAAAACATGCTCTGCATAGTATGTGATAAACAACAGGACATACCTGAAACGGAAAGGAGAACAATGGGTATAGAAATATATTTTACCGGCATGCTCAAGCAGGCGGTGGGCGCTCTTGTACTATCTCCGGCATATAAGGGGGTAGAGGAAATCAGGCTGAGGGTGAACAGACCTGTAAGAATACTCAGGGAAGGAAAAATATATTTTTTAGGTACGGCGGGAGAACTGAAAAAGCAGTCGGCGAATGTTGTGATATGCCACCGCGAAGAGCTTGACCGATGCCTTGAGCTTATGAGCGACTACTCACTCTATGCATTTAACGAGGAACTGAAGAATGGCTTCATAACACTTCCCGGAGGACATCGTGTCGGTATATGCGGACAGGCAGTGTGCGATAAGGGTGAGGTCAAGCATATAAAAAATATAAGCTCCATGAATTTCAGGCTTGCCTGCCAGCACATAGGGATTGCGGATGAACTTGCCGCACATCTTATCAGGAGCGGAGGGATTTACAGCACGCTTATCCTGTCACCGGCGGGCTGCGGAAAGACCACGCTGTTAAGAGATATAGTGAGGAATATCTCGGACAGCGGAATAACGGTTTCTGTTATCGACGAACGCTCGGAAATTGCGGCATGCTATAAGGGAATACCGCAGAATGATGTCGGAGACTGCACGGACGTTATGGACATGATTCCTAAAAGCAAGGGGATAATGATGATGCTGCGCGCCATGTCACCGCGGGTGATTGCGGTAGACGAAATAAACCGTAATGAGGACATTGCGGCTATACGCTCAGCGCGCTCATGCGGTGCCGCACTGTTATGCACCATGCACTCAGATGAAAACAGCTTCGAACAGGCGGTTGTGGCGGAAAAAATATTTGAGAGATATATCCAGCTGACCAATGACAGGAAATGCAGGGTGTATGACGGTGAATTACATCTGTTGTATGAACAGAATCTACAATTGAATGAGGAGGATATTTAATGTTTGCGTTGAAAATAGTAGGTACTGTATGCATAACCGGTGCAACAACATTGTATGCAAGAGGACTTGTAAATGAACTGTCCTGCCGGATAGCAGCATTGAAGGCAATTAAACAGAGCTTTACAACATTGAAGGGTGAACTTAGATACGGTGTTGAGACGCTTCCCTCTGCATTTATGCATGTAGGGGAAAGATGTAGCTGCGGACAGGAAACAGTGAGAGATTTTTTCTGGAATACCGGAAACAGGCTTAAGACCGAAAATGGAAGTATTTTAAAGGAAGTCTGGGAGGAGGAAGCAAAGAAGCTGGCCGCAGCAGCCTGCTTAAATGGAAATGAATGTGACAATTTGATAGCCGTTGCCGATAGTCTGGGGTATCTGGATTTGACGCAGCAGACCAATAATATTGAACTGTATCTTCAGAGCGTTGATGAGAGCATCGAAGCTCTTTCGGGAAAATACGAGCAGAACAGCAGAATGTACATGAGCCTTGGAGTGATGGCAGGGCTTTTTCTTACCATAATATTGATATGAAAGGTGGGGGTTAAGTGGAGGTAAGCCTTATTTTTAAAATTGCTGCCGTAGGAATACTTGTCTCGGTAATCTCCCAGATTTTAAAGCATAGCGGAAGGGAGGAACATGCTTTTCTGACAAGTCTTGCCGGCCTGTTGCTAGTGCTGTTCTGGATAGTTCCGTATATTTATGAGCTTTTTGAGACAATAAAGGATTTATTTTCGTTGTAAAGGGTTGATGATTATGGATATGATAAAGGTAGCTGTTATAGGAACCATAGGCTCACTGCTTGCTTTAGCCCTCAAAAGTGCAAAGGGAGAGTTCTCTACATATATCAATTTGTCAGCATGCGTGCTTATAATGCTTTATCTTGCAGCCAGACTTTCGGGAATCGTCTCACAGCTTGAATTTATGACCGAATATGTGGATATTGATTCGGATTATATTATGATTATGCTCAAGATGGCGGGACTTACATATATTGCAGAATTTTCAAGCTCGCTATGCAGGGATATGGGATATTCGGCTCTGGCGGTGCAGATTGAGAACTTTGGAAAGCTTTCACTTCTATTCTTAAGCTGCCCGATTGTAGTGAGGCTTTTAGAAATGGTTGGTGAAATGCTATGAGAAGAGGGTGCCGGAATCTGTTCTTAACTATAGTGTGCGCTGTAATATTTATGATGCCATATACATGTTTAGTACATGCTGCCACACCTGATGACTACAATTATGATGAGATAGATACCAGCATTGAGGAATATGATATTGATTTTAAATATCTTGTAGAGCTTGTCATGGCAGGTAAGTATTCTGAGGCGCTCAGAGCAGCGTCGATGTCGGCTGTATCCGGGGTGTTCGATGGATTTTATGAGCAGAAGACAATCTTTTTGAAGCTTTTTCTTCTTGGAATTGTTGGGGCAATATTTAAAAATCTTGCAGCAGGTTTTTTTGAAGCGGGGATTGCCGGAACGGGGAGCTATATAATACAGCTTTCATTGATGGCGGTGCTTACATCCGGAATGTACTGGGCAGCAGGCGTGGCACGCAATGTGCTTGACAGCATAGTTGAATTTATGCAGGTTCTTATTCCGACATACGCTGTTGTGATAACTGCCGGCTGCGGAAGCTCGGGTGCAATAGCATTCTACGAACTTGCCATGTTCCTTATACTGATTGTGGACAAGGTGCTGCTGCATGTGGTTCTGCCCGGAACGACAGTATATATGCTTGTAAATATGATGAACTATATATCGAGAGATAATATATTTGGCAGGCTTTCTGAGCTTATCAAGGAGCTGCTTGAATGGACAAACAAGGTTCTTTTGGGAACAGTCATTGGTCTGAATGCTATAAAGGGACTTATAAGTCCAATGCTTGATTCTCTAAAGGGAACGGCGATAACCAGACTTGTGGGGATGATTCCGGGTGCCGGAACGGCGGTTGATGCTGTCACAGGAGTGATTCTTGGTTCGGGTGCGCTTATCAAAAACAGTATGGGGGTTGCCGCGATGCTTGTGATAATAATGCTGTGTGCAATTCCGGTGATAAAGCTCTTTGTGTTTGCATACGGATGTAAGGCAGCAGGAGCATTTTTAGAACCTGTAGCAGAAAAAAACTATACAGAGTGTATCAATGGCATGCATGAGGGTGTGAAACTGCTTATGGTGAGTTCGATGAATGCGGGAATAATGTTTCTTGTAACACTGGCAATCGTGTGTGCCTCGACAAACGCGGCTTTCTTTTCAGGAACATAAAACTTATGAGGGAGGTCTGTTAGAACGGAAATAAAATGGAGCAGCTGAAGGATTATATAGGGAATGTGTTCTGTGTTTATGTCATATTGAGCATAATCGAAAATATAGTATCAAATGAAAAGTACGCAAGATACCTTAGACTATTTGGCGGAATAGTCATGGTTTTTATTGTGATTAAACCGGTTTTGGGCTTGTGGGGCAGTGGAAACGATACAATTGATATCGGTTACTTTGATTTTGAGATTTCGGATGAGGTGTATGCCGATATTTTAAAAGCGGAGAAAGGGCGCAATGAGGAGCTGATAAATATGTACTGCAGCAGTGTGGAGGAGCAGATACAGAATTATCTTTCGGAAACCGGTTATCAATTTATAAGCTGTGATACAAAGATTAATCTTGATGAGGGGAGTGATGAATATGGCAGGATTATTATGCTGGATATCGCGTTGAAGAAAGAGGATAAGCTGTATATGGGAAATGATTCAGGTTTTTATGATTATGATGTGGTGACATTAAAAAATTATTTGGCCAACTTCTATAATATCCCACGCGCTAATATATATATTAACATATATGATGGGCAGGATAATAAGGAGGGAATTGAAAACTGAGGTAGAAGGGTGAAAATCAATAATATTTTCTCAACGCTGAAAAATCTTCAGCTTTCTAAGGATAAACTACTGTTAATCCTGCTTGGAGGGGTACTTCTTGTAATAATATCACTCCCGGTGAAGGGAAAAAACGAAGCTGATAATACAGCGGACTCAAGGGATACAGGAGAAGCCGTTGAATACGAATATGCAGATATATCAGATTACACAACAGAACTTGAAGCCAGACTGTCTGCTATACTATCGCAGGTTGATGGGGCGGGAAAGGTTGCCGTCCTTATCACCTTCAAGGATTCGGGAGAGACTGTAGTGAAAAGTGACATAACAGAGAACACTAAGACGGATGGCATTACAGGAGATGGAGAAAGGTTGGGAGAGAAAAAGCGGGAGGAGAAGGTGGTTTTCAGTAAGAAAAGCGATGGCAGTTTGACTCCGTATGTGACAAAAACCATATATCCTGAAATAAGCGGGGTTCTTGTTCTTGCGCAGGGAGCCTCCGATGCAGGTGTGACGGTAAGGCTTACGGAAGCGGTCAGCGCTGTCCTTGGGATAGAAATAAATAAAATAAAAGTTATGAAAATGGAGGGATAAGCCTTTGAAACGTATTTTAAAGAAAAACCAGATTATTATAACAGCACTTGCAATAATGATTGCAGTTGCAGGATACATAAACTATAAGGATCTTGTATCTAAGCATGCTAAGGATGCCAGGCAGACAAATGTCAGCCTGGCACTGGGGGAAACGGATGCTCAGACGGGAGATTTGTTAAGCAACGATGCAGAGCCGGACGATTTTTCGGTCACGGATCCTGGAGCAACCGTTCTCACAGGAAATTTAGGGGTGGCACAGTCGGATTTCATCATAAGTGCCAAACTTGACAGGGAACAGGTCCGTGCTGCGAATAAAGAGTCTCTTCTGGGAATAATAAATAATACCTCTCTTGATGAAGCCGACAAGGCTCAGGCGGTCAATAAGATGATAGAGCTTACGGATATAGCAGAAAGAGAGGCGGCGGCAGAGCTTCTATTAGAGGCAAAGGGGTTCGTGGATGTGATTGTCTCTATAACGGATGGGCAGGCGGATGTCGTGGTAAATAAATCAAGTCTTTCCGATACTGAGAGGGCACAGATTGAGGACATAATAAAAAGAAAGTCGGGTGTCAGTGTAGAAAATATAACAATATCTTCCGTAAGCCTTACATCACAGACGCAGCAGGAGGCTGAGGATGCCAAGACATCGGCAGATATTAAGGACGATGAAGCTGTGCCGGGACAGACAGAGACGGACAGTGCTGAGGAGGGAACATATGGCGAAACACAGCCTGTATCCTGAAGTGCGGCGGTAGAAAAAAATGCTCCACCGGCAATACGGTTTAAAGGAAGTAATGATGTTGTGTATTTTCTAATTGCAAAAAAGGGAAGGATTATATATAATATATGTATATTACCGTATTGCAGGCTTCCGTGATGGGGGCAGATTGGAGGACGTATGTCAAATAATAGTGAAAGCACATATACAATATGTGAGAATAAAGGAATTTGTAATATACAGGTTGCGGATGAGGTTGTATGTATAGTTGCAGGTCTTGCAGCCACAGAGGTTGAAGGTGTTGAATGTATGTCGGGCAACATAACCAATGAACTTGTAAGCAAGCTTGGCATGAAGGTACTGTCCAAGGGAGTTACAGTTGAGATAACTGATAAGACAGCGGTTGTATATATATCAGTTATTCTTAAGTATGGCTATTCAATACCTGAGGTCAGCGAAAAGATTCAGGAACGAGTTGCCAGTGCAATCGAGACTATGACAGGTCTTACTGTTGCTGAGGTCAATATTAAGATTGCCGGCGTTAAGGTTGAAAACAATAAATAGAACATAAGCAGAGCATGATGAAGGCCTTGAGCATTTCGGGGCCTTCATTGTTGCTGAATTGAAAGGATTTTCAGATATGAGAAGAAGTGAAATAAGAGAGCATGTATTTAAACTGTTATTCCGTGTGGAATTTCATGATGCGGCTGAGTTAGCGGAGCAGGACAAGCTGTATTTTGAGCCGCTTGAGCTGACACCGGAGCACAGGAAGCTTATAAGCGACAGAACCAGGCTTATAGAGGACAAGCTCCCGGAAATAGATAAGAAGATAGAAGAGCTTTCTGTAGGCTGGAAGAAGGAACGTATAGGTAAGGTTGAGCTTACAATCTTAAGGCTTGCAATATATGAAGCCTTATATGACGATGATGTTCCTGCCGGGGTGGCAATCAATGAGGCTATAGAGCTTGCCAAGAAGTATGGCGGAGATGATTCACCGTCATTTGTAAACGGAATACTTGGAAAGCTCACAAAGTAATATATCAATTATGATACAGCTTTGATTATAAATATACCAATAGACGATATTGCTGGGAAAGGGTTTGGAAACGTGGCTGGTTCGGAGGCATATAGCGTAAGTAAAATAAATCAATACATCAGAAATATGTTCCAGACAGACTTTCTGCTCAGGAATGTGCGTGTCACGGGGGAGGTTTCCAACTGCAAGTATCACAGCTCAGGGCATATATATTTTACCCTCAAGGATGAGGCGAGTGCCCTTGCATGTGTCATGTATGCCGGTGACAGGGCGGGTATGAAATTTACACTGGACGATGGAATGAAGATTATAGCTTCCGGGCGTATCAGTGTATATGAAAGAGACGGAAAATACCAGCTATATGTCAAGTCCGTACAGAGGGATGGTGCAGGAGCATTGTATGAGCGTTATCTTGCACTTAAGACGGAGCTTGAGGAGATGGGAATGTTCGATGCCTCATATAAAAAGCCTCTTCCGAAGTATGCACTCAATATCGGTGTCGTCACTGCACAGACCGGTGCGGTAATCCACGACATACAGAATGTCGCGTACAGACGCAACCCATATGTACAGATATATCTTTATCCTGCCAAGGTACAGGGCGAAGGAGCCTCTGAGACTATTTGTGAAGGTATTAGGACGCTTGACGCGATGAATCCTGACGTAATAATCATAGGCAGAGGCGGAGGAAGCATAGAGGATCTCTGGGCTTTCAATGAGGAATGTGTTGCAAGGGCAATTTTTGAGTGTAATACACCGATTATCTCCGCCGTAGGCCATGAGACCGATTTTACAATAGCAGATTTCGTTGCTGATATGCGTGCGCCCACGCCATCAGCTGCAGCGGAATTGGCTGTATTTGACTATGCGCAGTGGTGTGAACGGATCAGGCAGTATGAAGATACGCTCTACAGAGCGATGTCTGAGAAAATACGCGCATATAGAAACAGGCTTGCTTCACTTAATATGGAGCTTAGAAACAGCGCACCTGAGCGCCGGCTGCTTGATAATAAGCAGTATCTTGATTCGCTCCGGTTACGTCTTGACAACTGTATGGACAGAATGATGGAGAATTACCGTCATAGATTCAAGCTGTCCGCGACCAGATTAAGCGGACTTTCTCCGCTTTCAAAAATCAGCGGAGGCTTTGGATATCTCGAGGATTCACGGGGAAAGACAATCAGGTCGATAGAGGATGTTGAGCGCGGAGAGTATATAAAAATTATAGTGTCTGATGGAAGTATCAGTGCGGCCGTTGCGGATAAGGAGAAGATGTAGATAATGGCTAAGACAAAGAGTGTCAGCATAGAAGAGAATTTTGAACAACTAGAAGATATTATAGGCCGTCTCGAGAGTAATGAATTATCTCTTGAGGAGGCATTTAAGGTATATGAAACAGGTATTAAGCTGACAGCGCAATGCTCAAAGCAGCTTGATAAGGTAGAAAAACAGTTGATAACACTTAGAAATGAAGCTGATTCACAGGCTTCAGATGGAGATGAAAATTAATTGATGGGAACTAATATATCAGACTATCAGGAGCAGCTTCGTATCAGAACGGAGTATGCCAATGAGGTAATACAGAAGTATCTTCCTGTGGAAGAAGGATATTTAACAGAACTCGTCTCGGCTATGAACTATAGTGTTATGGTAGGCGGAAAGAGATTAAGACCGGTTTTTATTGATAGTGTATATAGACTTATGGGTGGTAAAAGTGAAATCCGCGAGCCTTTCATGGCAGCGATGGAGTATCTTCACACATATTCTCTTGTACACGATGATATGCCGGAAATAGATAATGATGAGCTTCGCAGAGGAAAGCCTACAACACATAGGAAATATGGCGAGGCATGCGGGCTGTTGGCAGGGGATGGGCTTCTGCATTGGTCAACCCAGACAGCTATGAAGGCTTTTTTATATGCTGATGCTGCTAAGACCATGGACGCGGCTGTTCATGCATTGTCCGTATTTGCAGAGAAATCCGGTCCGCATGGCATGCTTGGAGGTCAGTCCGTTGATGTTCTTTTTACGGGAAAGCACCCGGAGAAGGAAAGACTTGATTATATATATAGATTAAAAACCTGTGCACTTATTGAGGCCTCAATGATGATGGGTGCCATACTGGCAGGCGCCGGTAACGAGAGTGTTGCACAGTTTGAGGATATAGGACGCAGCGTTGGAATGGCTTTTCAGATTCAGGATGATATTCTGGATTGTACCGGTGATGCTGCATTGCTTGGAAAGCCTCTTAACAGTGATGAAAAGAATGGCAAGACAACCTATGTGACTTTATTTGGTATAGATACAGCCAGAGCTGAGGTGGAAAGACTTTCGGAGAATGCAAGGCATACACTTGAGAATGTCGATTCAGCAGATGAGAACGAAAAGAAATTTCTCTTATGGCTGATAGAAAGCCTCGTAAAACGTATGTATTAGATGAAACGAGGTATACTATGGTATTGGATTCAATAAATAAGGCAAATGATATAAAAAATGTTCCTGTCGAGGAGCTGCCGCTGTTAGCTTCTGAAATCAGGGAATTTCTGATAGAGCATATCAGCCATACGGGCGGACATTTAGCCTCTAACCTTGGCACGGTTGAGCTTACGATGGCTATGCACCTTTCATTCGACCTTCCCGAGGACAAGCTTGTGTGGGATGTCGGACATCAGGCGTACACACATAAGCTGCTTACAGGACGTAAGGAGGGCTTTGATTCACTCAGACAGTATGGCGGGATGAGCGGATTTCCTAAGAGGCGTGAGAGCGAATGCGACAGCTTCGACACAGGTCACAGCTCCACATCAATCTCAGCGGGACTTGGATATGTCAAGGCAAGGGATTTGTCGGGTGGGCATAATTATGTTGTGTCCATTATAGGTGATGGTGCGCTCACAGGAGGGCTTGCACTTGAGGCGCTTAATAATGCTGCAGAGAACCAGAGTAATTTTATAATTGTCTTAAATGATAACAATATGTCTATTTCGCCGAATGTAGGTGCCATTTCATCGCTGTTGACAGGCATTAGGGGTGACAATGCCTACAGGGATATCAATGACAATGTAAAGAGCTCACTGAAAAAAATTCCTGTATATGGTGACAAGATAGTTTCACATGTGCAGAAGGCAAAGAGCGGAATAAAGCAGCTTTTTCTCCCTGGCATGAAATTTGAGGATATGGGAATCACGTATCTTGGACCGGTTGACGGTCACGATATAGGTAAGCTGTGCAAGCTGTTTAAGATTGCAAAGAAAATGAACACATCTGTCATTGTGCATGTTATCACCGAGAAGGGAAGAGGTTATGAACTGGCAAGGCTGAAGCCGGAGAAATTTCATGGTGTAAGTCCTTTCGATGTGGTAACCGGCAAGCCTGTTGCCGCAGCTAAGACAAGCTATACGGAGGTTTTCTCCAGAAAAATCTGTGATATGGCACAGAAGGATAATAGAATTGTAGCCATCACGGCATCAATGGCAGCAGGAACCGGTCTTTCCAGATTCCAGAAAAGATTTCCGCTGAGATTTTTTGATGTCGGAATAGCGGAGGAGCATGCCGTAACATTTGCGGCAGGTCTGGCAGCAGGTGGTCTCAAGCCTTATTTTGCCGTATACTCTTCATTTCTGCAGAGAGGCTTCGATGAGATTTTACACGACGTCTGTATCCAGGGACTCCCGGTAGTCTTTATGATAGACCGGGCAGGTCTGGTGGGGAGTGATGGTGAGACACATCAGGGCATATATGACTATTCATATATGAATATTATACCGGGGATGACGGTTATGGCTCCTAAAAACAGGCTGGAGTTCATGGATATGATGGAATTTGCGAACAGCTTTGATGGACCTGTTGCAATCAGATATCCAAGGGGTAGTGTTTCGGATATTTTTTCGGATATTAAAAACGAGGTTTCTTATGGAAAAGCTGAACGAATCTACGATGGAGAGGGGACTGCTATATTAACTATAGGTGCTTCCATCGAGGAAGGAGCGCAGGTGTATAAGCTGCTTAAGGAAAGAGGGGAAAACCCATCACTTATCAATGCGCGATTTGAAAATCCTATAGATATAGGACTCATTAAGGAGCTTGAAAATAAGCATGAAAAGCTGCTCACAATAGAGGAGAACATCTCTGCAGGTGGTTTTGGAATGAATGTCCTGCGAGCGGTAAATGAGAACAGAATTAATTTAAAGGTTATAAATGCTGCTCTTCCTGATGAGTATATTCAGCATGGCGGAGTGAATAAGCTTAAGGAGGTTTATGGATTTACCCCTGAAGCAATCATAGAAAAACTGGACAGCTATTAAGCTGTATATGCGATTTGCTGTTGAGCGTGAGCAGGTTGCTGTTATGGCATCGTCAGATGATAAATCGCTCGGAAATGAGGATTACTATGAAGGAAAGACTGGATGTGCTCGTTGTTGAACGCAGGCTTGCCGATTCGAGGGAAAAGGCTAAGGCAATCATCATGGCGGGCAATGTGTTCGTGAATGGTCAGCGTGAAGATAAGGCAGGCTCCATGTTTGACGTCACAAGCCAGATAGAAATACATGGTGTTACGATGAAATATGTAAGCAGAGGCGGACTTAAGCTTGAAAAGGCCATGACCCATTTTGATATATCATTGGAGGGCAGGGTATGTATGGATGTAGGTGCCTCAACCGGCGGCTTTACAGACTGTATGCTGCAGAATGGTGCCGTGAAGGTGTATTCCGTTGATGTAGGCCACGGCCAGCTCGACTGGAGACTCCGTCAGGATGAACGTGTTGTTGTGATGGAGAATACGAATATCAAGTTTGTGACACCGGAGGGTATAGCTGATGTTATTGATTTTGCAAGTATTGATGTCTCTTTTATTTCGTTGACGAAGGTTCTTCTGCCTGTGCGCGCCCTGTTAAGGGACGGTGGAGAGATTGCGGCACTTATCAAGCCACAGTTTGAAGCAGGAAGGGAGAAGGTAGGCAAGAAGGGTGTAGTGAGGGATAAGGCAGTTCATATTGAGGTTATTGAGAATGTGACTGCATTTGCAGCGGCGAACGGATTTATTCCGCTTAACCTTGAGTTTTCACCTATAAAGGGGCCGGAGGGGAACATCGAATATCTGCTTCACCTTAGAAAGAGTGATGAGGAGCCGGGTGAACTTCCGTTTAATATTCGCGAAATTGTTGAAAAAGCACATGAAATGTTGTAACATATATATAATTTTTTACAGAAGGGTAAGGCTACAGTGATGGAAAAATTTTTTATTGTCACCAACACGGCAAAGGATAAGGATTTAGTTTTTACCAACAGCATAATAGATTATCTGGAGTCTAAGGGAAAGACTTGTTATACGCAGACAAGAGAGGCTGTGAATAATACTGATTATAACTATACAAATGCTGATCTTGTTCCGGCTGATACGGACTGCGTTATTGTACTTGGCGGTGATGGAACACTTATTCAGGCAGCAAGAGATTTAAGCCAGCTGGAGCTTCCGCTTCTTGGAATTAATATAGGAACATTGGGTTTCCTTGTTGATATAGAGAAGGATCAGGCATTTCCGGCTATTGATTGTGTTCTCAGAGGGGACTATGAGATAGACGAGAGAATGATGCTTGAAGGCAAAGCATACAGGGATGGCAGGCTTATTTATACTAATGTTGCTTTAAATGATATTGTTATTAATAGGAGCGGAGCACTCAGGGTAATTGATTTCGATATATATGTAAATGATGAATATTTGACTTCCTATACAGCGGACGGACTTATCATTTCCACACCTACCGGCTCAACTGCATATAATCTCTCAGCCGGGGGACCGATTGCCCAGCCGAACTCAGAGCTTATTATTCTCACACCTGTATGCCCGCATAAAATCAATCAGAGAAGTATTATCCTCGATTCGTTTGATGAAATCTGTGTTAAGATGAGTAAGAGCCGTTCAAATCAGGAGGAGAGAGTTGCCTCATTTGATGGGGAGCTGCATACCAATCTTATTTCGGGAGATAAGGTTATTATTACAAGGGCACCTAAAAAGGCGAAGATTGTAAAGACAAGCAAGCTTAGCTTCTTTCAGGTTCTGGGAAAGAAAATGAGTGTGATATAGACGCATATATAAAATGAAAGCGGGGATTAAACATGAAGGCTGAACGCCACGCCAAGGTTATTGAACTCATACGCAGGTATGATATAGAAACGCAGGAAGATCTTGCGGACAGACTTAACAGTGAAGGATATAATGTGACGCAGGCAACCGTCTCAAGAGATATAAGGGAGCTAAAGCTGACAAAGGTTTCTAATGGAGCAGGAAAGCAGAAGTATGTAATTCTTGATGGTAAAGACAGCACTATGAGTGAGAAGTTTATCCGTATTCTCAAGGAAGCGTATATATCAGTTGATATGGCGCAGAATATTCTTGTTGTCAAGACGGTTTCGGGAATGGCGATGGCGGTAGCCGCAGCGATAGATGCAATGCCATGGCATGAGATTGTCGGCTGTATAGCCGGTGATGATACTGTAATGTGTGCGGTGAGAACAGTTGAGGATACGAAGGACCTCATGGATAAGATACATAAACTGGTAAACAAGTAAAACTCACGGGGGATACCTTTTATACAGAGAGATTCTGTCAGAAGGAGGAAATATATGTTAATTAATTTGCATGTTAAGAATCTTGCCCTTATTGACGAAACGGATGTCTTTTTTGATGAAGGTCTTAACATTCTTACAGGTGAAACGGGAGCTGGTAAATCTATTTTATTAGGCTCCATAAATCTTGCACTGGGAGCAAAAGCTTCACGCGATATTCTTGGAAAGCATGGGGATTATGCAAGTGTTGAACTTTTGTTTCAGGTTGATGCTTCCACTGTGTCGGCGCTCGCCGCAAAAGATATCTTTGTTACAGATAATCAGGTTCTGATTTCCAGAAAATTCACTGAAAACAGAAATATTATGAAGATAAACGGTGAGAATGTCACTCTGGCAACAGTCCGTGATATAACGTCGCTCCTCATTGATATACATGGTCAGCATGAGCACCAGTCACTTATCTATCCTGCTAACCACCTGCAGATACTTGACAGATATGCAAGGCATGAGCTTGAGCCAGCCATGGAGGAGTATTCCAAGGCTTATGAGGAGTACAGGACGCTTGGGCACAGGCTGTCCGAATTTGACATGGACGAGGAACAGAGAAAGAGAAATCTCGATTTTCTTGAATATGAGATAAATGAGATTGAGGCGGCGGCGATACATCCCGGAGAAGATGGGAGCCTCGAAGCTGAGTACCGCAGAGCGAAAAATTCAAGAAAAATCGCTGAGGCACTCGCACAGGCGGAGGAATGTGTCAATTCTGATGACTGTGATAATGCAACCGAGCTTATCGGCAGGGCGTATAAAGCGGTAAGTGAGGTTACGAAGTATGATGAGGCGATGGAAGGTTTAGCCTCGCAGCTATCGGATATAGAGAGCCTTATATCAGATTTTGAGAGGGAGCTGTCAGCATATATGTCGGGGCTTGAATTTGACGGGGAAAAATATTCACAGCTTGAAGAAAGACTTGATGTGATAAACAACCTAAAGGCGAAGCACGGCGGCAGTATAGAGAGTGTTCTTGCGGCACTTGAAGCAAAGAAACAGAAATATGATTTCCTTAATGAATATGAAGCCAATCGCAGACTTGTACTTGCCGAACTTGAAAAATCTTATGATAAACTTTTAAAAACAGCAGATAATATAAGCATAATAAGAAAAAAAGCCGCGGCAGGACTTGAAAAAGAAATCACTCAGGCGCTCATGGAGCTTAATTTTTTGAGTGTTGATTTCAGAATTGATTTTAAACCGCTTGAAAAACCTTCTGTAAACGGAATGGATCACGTTGAGTATCTCATCAGTGTGAATCCGGGAGAGGAGCCGAAGCCTCTTGCAAAGGTTGCCTCAGGGGGTGAGCTTTCACGAATAATGCTTGCAATCAAGACTGTCCTCGCAGATCAGGATGAAATAGATACGCTTATCTTTGATGAGATAGACACGGGCATAAGCGGCAGAACTGCACAGATGGTAGCTAACAAGCTTGATCAGATTGCCAGAAAGCGTCAGGTAATATGCATAACCCATCTTCCGCAGATAGCTGCTATGGCAAAGAAACATTTTGGAATAATCAAATCAATAAGGGATAATAAGACAGTAACCAATATAACTGAACTTGATTATGATGGTTCGGTTATGGAGCTTGCCAGAATGCTTGGCGGGGATTCAATTACGGATACCGCAGTATCCAATGCAAGAGAGCTTAAAAGATACACACCATAATCTGTCTGTTTTAAAATAAATATATGTTGCATACTAAGACCATAACAAGGCTTCAATACAGGCAATCTGTTTCGAGCGAAAACAGGTTGCCCTGATGATGGATTGGGATGGTCTTTTGTAATGTTTCCATCGTGATTTTGCTTTAAATCGCTCAGAAATGAGGGTTATTATGGAAAGAGTATGCACTGATTGCAGGAAAAAATACAGACGATTTCTTATATGGCTCCTCGCCGCAGGGATAATCGGGTGTGCAGTCTATTATATATATGCTGTCAAAAACTTAATTCCTGATACAATCAATTTAAATAAGAATTCGGTCGAGAGGCTGAATTTTAATGTTCCTTTTGTCGGAACGGTTGAACAGAAGGAGACAGGAGATGATAGTGAAGCTGTGCAGGCATACGCGACAAATGTAAAAGCTGTCAATGTCAATCTTCTTGACACATTGAATATAAGCACGGGTGAGAGCGGAAATTATAATCTTAATTTCAGGCTTTTGGGAATCATCAACTTAAAGAATGTTAAGCTGAATGTATGTGATGAAGTTCTTGTCATTCCCTGTGGCATCCCGGTAGGAATCTATATTGAGACAAAGGGTGTTATGGTTGTCGATATAGGTGACATCACTCTTACCGATGGAACACTCAGGTGTCCCGCCTCAGAGGTGCTGTGGCCGGGAGATTATATAGTAAGCGTGAATGATAACGGTGTTGCGACAAAGGAGGAGCTTATAAACCAGTTAAACCTTCAAGTATCGCAAGGAAGTGAGCATGTCAATATCGGACTGTACCGCAATGGAAGATATATACAGGTGCGCATAACACCTGTTATAGATAAGGATGGCAAGGCTAGAATCGGAACATGGGTTCGTGATGACTGTCAGGGACTTGGAACCCTCACATATATAGATAAGAATGGGCGCTTCGGGGCATTAGGACATGGCATCAGCGATATAGATACCGGCAAGCTTGTCTCCTCAGGTGGAGGAAGATTATACTGTGCAAGGATATGGTCGATTGTCAAGGGAAAGGCAGGAATCCCGGGTGAGGTTGTAGGTTCAATCAACTACAGCAGTGAATATTTTCTGGGGAAAATAGAGAACAACACCGAAATCGGAATCTACGGCACCTGCCATGAGAATATTTACAAGTACATTGGCAGCTATGCTCTGCCTGTTAAATACAAGCAGGATGTAAAAAAGGGCAGGGCATATATAAGAAGCTTCATAGACGGTGCAGTGCGCGATTACGAAATATATATAACCGGTGCGGATTTATCGAACAATAATGTCAATAAAGGGATTTCATTTACCGTAACGGACAAGGAGCTGTTAGAGCTTACAGGCGGAATAATTCAGGGAATGAGCGGCAGCCCGATTATCCAGGACGGCTCTGTGATAGGTGCCGTGACTCATGTGCTTGTCAATGACCCGGCTAAGGGGTATGGGATATTCATTGAGGAGATGCTTGAGAGATAAAGCAGCATTAGCGGAAGGCTTGAGAGGATGGAGAAATCTGTCCTCTTATTTTAGAATTTAGCACCTAATAAAGATTGTCTGAAGTAATATTAAAGTTGATTTTAAGGTGAAAATGAAGTAATATTGAAAATGTTCGAAAATGTGATTATATATATTCTTAGAATATATTTTTTTAATTACAGAAGGAATGATTACTTAAGCTGCCAATGACGGAGGAGTTTAAAAAAAATATGGAAAAAGGAAACATTAAAGCATCTAAAAAAATATTACTGACCGGTTTCGAGGCATTCAACGGCAGGACATTAAATCCATCCCAGCTTATAGTTGAGAGAATAACAGCACCGGAGGGTATACAGCTTATTAAGCGGATTCTTCCGGTTGAGTTTGACCGTACCACCGGAATTTTGGAAGAGCTTGTAAAAAAGGAAAGCCCTGATATTATTTTGTCACTTGGACAAGCCGGGAATTCGCCGTATATCCATGTTGAGCGTGTAGCCATCAATATGGACAATGGAATGTATTCGGATGGAACTGCAGTTTTAGCGGACTCTGCGGGCGTGGAAAAGGTGGATAGTGTAATATTCCCGGAAGGAGAAAATGCATATTTTTCGACCTTGCCGGTATGGGATTTGATAAGAAAAGTGAATGAAGCAGGGATAGGCTGCCGCGCCTCCTATTCAGCCGGAACCTATGTGTGCAATCATGTGATGTACGTCGGTGCACACCTTGCCTCAAAATCAGGGAATATGATTTCGGGCTTTGTACATGTCCCGTTTTTGCCGGAGCAGCTACAGGGTAAAAAGGAACTTGACAACCGCTATTCGATGGAGCTTGATGATATGGTGAAGGGAATCCAGATTATGATTGATTATCTGGCAGGTGTATAAGTTTGAAAGTGAAACTTTCAAACAACTTATTGGTGGCAGTACTGCAAGCAATGCTTGCAGTATGCAGGGGTATAAATATGATAATTTAATGTACGAGTGTATAACGTATTATATTTATAGCTCATGTTTTGACCACGGCATCATAATTTTTAAATTATATATTTGTGGTGAAGCTGCAGATGATGGTTGAATTGGGGGAATTATTGCAATGAATATTATACTATGTGATGATGAAAGAAATTTTGCCGAAGCTCTTCGGGAAGAAATAAAGAATTTTTTTGACAATAAATCCATGCAGGTTAATATTACATGGTATGGTAGTGGGGAGGAGCTTTTAAAAGCTTTTGAAGGAGAAAAATCGGATGTAGACCTCCTGTTTATGGATATTGACCTTGGTGCGTACGATGGGGTATCGATAGTAAGGGGATTTCGGGAACAAGGCAAGAGCTTTCCGGTTATTTTTTTGTCGGCTATGGAGGACAGAGTGTTAGATGGCTTTGAAGTAAAAGCTTTTTATTTTCTTTATAAAAAAGATTACAAAAACAGGCTGCATGAGATTCTGGAAAAATATCTCAATGAATATGTATATGCAGGACGCATAATGGTCAAGGATAAGGATACAGTGAATGTAATCTATATGAATAAAATATATTGGGTGGAGTCCGAAGATAGGGAAACTGTTTTACATACGGAAACGGGGGAAATGCACGCAGCAGAACCAATGCATAGCTTTGCGAAAAAGCTTGATAAAGAGATATTTGCAGAGGTGTATCACTGCATTTATGTCAATGTGGATTATGTGTGCAGAGTAGATGCCGACAGCCTGTTGCTGGACAATGGAGTGGTTATACCGGTGAGCAGAAGAAAACGAAAGGAAGTTATGACTGCGGTAATGAAGAGGCTGGTGACAAGATGAGAAACAGGAAAGCTTTTTTTGCGGTTCAGGGAAGTATAATTTTGGGATTCATAATACTTAATGTGCTTATTTTTTATATGGTTAACTGTAACGGAGAGTATCTGCAGAGCCGTGATGTGTGGGGGAATACACAGACTATTTTGAAGTCTGATTTGAAAAGCCGCCAGAAGCTGATTAACGAATTTTCACAAAATACAGCAACGGCGGTTGAAAATATTGATGGGATACTGGCTCAGATTGAAAAGAATGAACAACTGGAAAAAGAAAAGGCAAGAAAAAACAGATACAAAAAAGAAAACGATAAGGAAATTAAAACAACTATTACAATAGGTATTACTGAAAAGAAGGAAAATTACCTTGTGGTCAGGAATATATTTTCAGAGGCTGAAGTTTATGGTGCTGATATACAGAGTATTGGAGATAAGGCAGAAAAAATGTCCGAGACGGCTCTGTACAGTTCGGGCTGGTATCGGAATAATATCGTCAAAAGTGAGAGGGATTATTATGGGCTTAACTATGTGAATATCACCCCCATGCAGGACGAGGCGTGGAATGCATTGATTGATTTCAGGGTTACTGATTTGTTGGCATGCGGAATGGCTGTGGTAGTAGCAGTTATATTGTTTTTCTTATTACAGAATCAGGCAGAGGGGATGATTTTTACAACCGGGGATGTTGTTGCAAAAGGTAGTGCTATTTTACTTGCCGGATTTGTGGGATTATATGGAAGCAATCTTATGCTGAAAGACTTTTATCTGGAACAGAACATGTTCAATGTGAGTATACAGTCATTACAGTCCTTCAGAGATTGTCATTATATACTTACAGTCGGCGGATTCTTTATAATATGGTTATTGATAAAGCTATCGGCATGTCTGCTCGTCTTTATGACTATATTATGCATTGTGTCACATAGCGGAAAAAAGAGAATATTTATCGGAATGGCAGTTCTTGCTGTTGTAGTTACTGAGTATATATTTGCCGGATATGTCGGAGAGAAGCCTTTATTTGTATTTTTAAGGGAAATCAATCTGTTCTCAGCATTTACGCCGGAACGTTTTTTTAACAGATATCTAAATTTGAATATTGCGGGAAATGCATACTCAAGGCTGACTTTTTTCATGGTGTTGTGGTGTTTCGTGTTTGTAACTGTTCTGTTAGTATGTGTCCGAAGGATAAAAATGTATCAGAAGCTGGTTATGGCTGATGTGCAGAAAAATTATGATGAGGAAATCAATCGTCAGTATTTAGAGACCAGAAGACTATGGCATGATTTTCAGAACCATCTGCTGGCAATACAGGCGATGACAGAGAATGGTGACAGGGAGGGGGCGGACCGTTATATAAAGGATTTGAGCGAAAGCATAAGCACCGATAAGCTTGCAGCTAAGACAGGATATAATCCGGTCGACCTTCTGTTGTATAAGAAACAGGTACAGGCGGCAGAACAGGAGGCGAAGATTAAACTTGTAATACAATGCGAATTGTGCGGGATGAATTTCACAGGTTATGATTTGTGCAGTGTGATAGGAAATCTGCTTGATAATGCGTTAGAAGCGGTTAAAGCCGTTTCGAGTGAGGAACGAATAATAGAATTGAACCTTAAAAGACAGCAGGGAATGCTTTTTATATCCTGTAAAAATCCATACAAGGGTGAGATAAAAACCGAGAATGGAAGGTTGATTACTTCTAAGAACGATAAGAAAAATCACGGAATTGGTATTTCATCTATAGAACAGGTATGTCAAAAATATCAGGGAACTATGGAAATACAGACAGATAATGAGGTGTTTCGTGTGTTGGTATTACTGGTGGAAGATAAGAATTGCCGGTTGGGTAAAATTGAATAAAACATAATGAAGATTAAAGCTCTGAAGTTTTGTCACGAAAATTATTTCTGAAATAAATTTATATAAAAAAATATTTTCTGCAACAAAACTTAATTTTCTCCGAGTAGATAGGTGAAGGACACATTGGTTGATTGTGATTCGCAGTCAACTGCAGAGGTCTTTGAGGGAGGTGAACGGATGGAGGATAATAACATTGTTGAATTATTTTGGAGCAGGAGCGAGAGTGCAATCGCTGAAACTGAACTGAAATATGGGAAGTATCTGCATAGCATTTCGTACCGGATTCTTACAGATACGGAGGATGCAAGGGAGTGTGTCAATGATACCTACAATGATGCATGGCAGTCGATGCCGCCTCATCGCCCTCTGGTTCTTTCCACCTTTTTAGGGAAGATTACACGACGCATATCTATCGACAGGTGGAGAATGAGAAACGCCCAAAAGCGTGGAAGTGGCGAGATGATTCTTGTTCTGGATGAACTGGAGAACTGCGTTTCGGGTTCTGACAGCGTAGAGGGGGAAATGGAACGCAGGGAGCTGGCAGAGCTGCTAAATTCATTTTTGGGGACATTGGCAGACACAGAGCGCAGGGTATTTCTTTGCAGGTACTGGTATATGGATTCGATTCAGACTATTGCGAAAAAATTTGGCTTTTCACAGAGTAAGGTCACATCTATGCTGCATAGGACGAGAGGAAAGCTGAGGACTATGCTTGAAAAGGAGGGCTATTGATGAAATCCAACGATTTACTTGACGCTATCGGTGAAGTGTCTGATGAGTATATTGCAGACGCGGAAAATGTAAAGAAAAGGAGAGTGCCGCGGTGGGTAAGATGGTCCTGTGCGGCAGCAGCATGCCTTGTCGCTGTGGCAGGGATTGGAGGAGTGCTGTTAATAAGAGGCGGCAAAAACGGTGGCTCTGCCGGAGGCTCGGGTCATGATGGTGGCAGCAGCTTCATGCGCTATGCAGGTCCGGTATTTCCGATGACCCTGCTTGAGAGTAATCCGGAGATTTCTGCTGAGCGCGATATCACGATGGATTTTGCGCCATGGGTTCCGGTATGGGTTTCCAATGAGGAGGAAGCAGCTTCGTACCCATTGGAGAGCGACAGGCAGGAGATTCTGGATAACTATAACGAATGGTATCCGGAAGGCGGATATTATCGGTCCTCAGGCAATATTATAGTGAAGGATTCTTATATTCTGGAAAACACAAGTGCACAGAATCAGACAGTTCATGTGCTCTACCCATTTGTTTCCAGCCTGAAGGATCTGGATAATAATATTCCGTCGTTGACCGTGAACGGAGAGGCACTTGGGACAACGCTTCATGCGGGCAGCTATGCAGGAGACTTTGAGGGCGCATGGGGCGGCAGCTCAAAGGAGTTAAAAGAAGGGAGCGTGAATCTGTCATATATTGAGAACTGGGAAGGCTACAGAAGCCTTCTTTCGGATGGAACTTATATGAACAGGGCATTGGGAGACTTTGTAAATCTCAGCGATATTCCTGTGACGGTTTATGAGTTTAGCGATGCATGGGGGACACCGAAGGATGATAAGGCGGAGATTACGAATCCTACTATCCGCGTTATGTTTAACCTTGATTACGAAAAGACCCAGGTATTGTCCTATGGTTTTAACGGAAGCCTGTGGGATGGGGAGAATGGTATTATGGGGAAGCAATTTTCCATACGCAGACAGGGAGAATCAGACTATGGAAGTCCTTATTATATCATTGTTGTCGGAGAGGATATACAGAATGTCGAATATAAAGGATATGTAACCGGCGGCTGGAATACGGAGAAAACAATAGATGCCGGAATGACGATTTCAAGAAGGGAGTCGAATCTGGAGGAGGCACTGAGAGCGGTTGCGGAGTACGGATACCGGACTGCTTTTGAGATGGGATACCTCGAGAACGATTATGATTATGGATTTGAGTTGTATTTTGGTTTGCTAAAAGAGCATTTGATGGCATACAGTTCACTCTCTGGGAACGGAGTGCAGCGCTATGAGGATGGTGCGATTGAAAATATGGATGTGATTGGAGTGTCGCGCGTGTTCTGGCTGGAGGCGGAGGTCACAATTCCTGCCGGCAGCTATGCCACGGTTGAAGCAGTGTCCGAGAAAAAACCGAGCTATGATTTCTATTGCTCCAATACGGCGAACAGGGAGGTTAGCGGATATGATATGGTGACAAGGCTTGGAAGCAATCTGATATTTACGGAGCAGACAGCGAGCTTAGAGGACAGAGGGCGGATTGAGATTGTACGGCAGAATTTCGGGTTCGATATTGAAAACGGAGTTAATGAAGTGGAGCTTGACATGGAAGAGCCGCATTATTATCTGGAAGTAAGGGCAATTGACACTGAATAAAGCTTAGTCCGGCAGCTATTTGTATGGAATATTTCAGACTGGTAAAAAAATTGATGAATAACCACTTGTGCAGGTATAATGACCACTTCTGCACAGGTGGTTGTTTTTATTTCAGGGTAATATATAATGAGCTTAAGGTCGACTTAAGAGCATCAGTACACATCAGAAAATTAAAGAAATGGAGAGGGTTTATGGGAGGTATAAAAAAACTTGGAATTATAACTGTAATGGTGTTGCTTTTATGCAGTGGATGTGGCAAAAAAGCATTGCCTGTTGAGGATTATGTGAGCAGCAATCCTGCAAAGGTAATTTATAATGCAGTAATGAAGACGGACACAGGGTATTATTACGGCAGCAGCGAAAAGAAAATGTCAATACATTATTATGACGTGGGAAGCGGCCAGAATATTTTTCTGTGCAGCAGGCCGGAGTGTCGTCATAATGGAGATGCATTTTGTACTGCAACCAGTGATAAATACTTTGTTGACACAATGTGTATGTATGGTGGAGAGCTGTATTTGAATGTAGTGGAAAAAACGGACACAGAATATCAGTACAAGCTTCTCAAGGTAGCTGCGGACGGAACGAAGCTGACAGAGCTTGTGACATATATGACTGTAAATAATACATCCGTTGCCCCGGTTACAGGGAGCAGGCTGGTAATACACAGGGGATATGCAGTTATGTCTTATATAATATGTAATAAAGACAACATGGATATTGGGGAAAGAGGTCTTATTCTATATAATATGGCAGATGGAAAAATCACCCAGATTAATAAAAGTGAGTTTTCGGACTATTCATTTACTGGTTATAATGTGGACGCGCATGACGACTACATATATTATAATTTTTCGGAGGGACATAAAAACAGATTACACAGATTTTCATTGAAGGATAAGTCTGATGAAACCTTGGAATTTTTAATAAACTATAATAGAACATATGCGATATGGGATGACGATACGATATATTATTTACGCAAAGGAAATTCTCTTAATAAATACAAGATTTCTACCAAAGAAAATACGGAATATAAAAACTTTTTCAGAAAAAAATTTTCTTATATGTCCGAAAGCTGGGGGGAATGTGAGGCTGATGAGAGTTTTGAGCCTGATAGTTTAGTTACGGATGGAAAATATTTGTATGTAACTGATGGGGCATATTTTAACACCTATACCTGTGAAATAGATTGTATTATGGCAGATGATACTGAGCAGCAGATGCTAGAACGGAATAAGTCCAGAATTTTTGTATATGATAAGGATTTGCAGCAGGTGGCTGTGGTGGTTATTGAAACAGATAAGTATTTAGGCTACAAAGATTATTTTTCGCTCGCTATTTTAGATGGAATGGTTTATCTACAGACTCCAAAGAAACTGTTTGCATGTACGGTTGAGGAGTTTGTAGAAGGGGGAACACCACCGTTTAAAGAAATTTACAATAATGAGGTGGACATACCAAGTCTGAAAGATTCCGTACAATAAAATGTCTGTATTGTGAATTGCAAAGGAGGTAAGACTGATGGATAGTAATTTTTCTACATTGGAAATCGTGGAACTTACAAAGCAGTACGGCACATTTACGGCGCTGGACCACCTTACCGTGAGCTTTGATAAAGGAGTATATGGTCTTTTAGGACCTAACGGGGCGGGTAAATCCACCTTTTTAAATCTTGTGACCGATAACCTGCAAAGAACCGGTGGAAGCATTCTATATAATGGAAATGATATTTCTAAGCTTGGAGCAGCATACAGAAGAAAAATCGGTTACACTCCGCAGGTAAGGGGAATGTATGAGGATTTTACGGCGCGGGATTTTCTACATTACATAGGAGCACTTAAGGGGATGAAAGGCTCAGAATGTAAGAAACAGACGGAACAGTTTTTGGAAATAGTGAATCTTTCAAAGGACGCACATCACCGGATTGGTTCTTTTTCTGGCGGAATGAAGCAGCGTACTTTGATTGCGGCTGCTATGCTTGATGAGCCGGAGATTCTTTTCCTTGATGAACCGACAGTTGGATTAGACCCGGAGGAGCGTTTCAGGCTGCGGAATTATATCGCGTCTCTCGGAAAGGAACGCACAGTCATTCTTGCCACGCATATAGTCGGTGATATAGAGAGCATTGCCGGAAAGGTGCTTTTGTTAATGAATGGAAGGCTGTGCAGGTTTGACAGTCCTGCTGTGCTTATAAAGGAGCTTGAGGCTGAAGCTGCCAGGGGAGGAGAAACAGAGCTGCTTGTACGTGAAGCCTGTGGAAAAACGTCCGGACTTGGTCTTGAGGATGTATACCTTTACTATGCTTTAAAACAGAGACAGAAAAATAAATAGGGGGTGTATTCTGTGCATGAGTTTTTACGCGTTGTTTTAAATAGAAAAACATTGCTCTTGTTCTTTTCGGCACTTTTCTTAAATATCACCTTCTGTATATATCAATGTAATGACAGTAAGGATATAACACTGATGGGTGAGGATTTGCGGCAGTATATTGACAGCTACCACGGATATCTTGAACAGACACAGCAGAATGTCACATTGCTTCAAGGCTTGTCGCTTTATGGAAAGGAAAATAGTTTTGCATTAAGAAATATACAAAAGACCTCCAAGGACTATGGAAAACTGACGGACATTCAGATTGCCGAGGGTGAAAATCGTGGCATTACAATATATTCAAGATTTAAACTTACGCATTTTTTGATGCTTGGATTTGCAATCTATCTTGTGATTCAATTTACCCATGAGCAGAAAAAAGGACTTGATCTTCTTGTAAGAACCACCGCTTACGGAAGAAATGTGCTTTTGCTTAACAGAATTGCAATATTATGTATATGTATGCTTGCGGAGGCTTTTGTGCTGTATGGAAGCAACATGGTTGTGGTTTCGGTTATTTATCCCGGAGCAGAGTTAAACAGGTCAATACAGTCTGTTCCTGATTTTATGAAATGTATGTACGAAATAAGCATAGGGCAGTTTTTGGTAGGAGATATTTTATTTAAGGCTTTGGCGGCTGCACTTGCCGGAATATTATTTCTGGCATTGTCCGTATTGCTTCCTTTAACTGCGGCAATGGCTTTATTAATTGTGATTATGGCATCAGAATACATATTATATCTTACAATTATTCCTACATCCGCTTTTTCATGGCTCAAGTATCTGAATATATGTGCGGTTTTGTTTGGAAGAGAGGGCTTTATAAATTACCTTAATCTAAATTTTTTCGGATATCCGGTGGAGCTTAACCTCTCGCAGCTTGGAATGTGCATCGTACTTATGATTTTTCTTGCAACAGGGAGTCTGTTTGTCTGTCACAGGACAAGGAAAAGCACCAAGGGCAGGTTACTTATGTGGATTGACAGAGTTTTCGCCTGGTTTAGCAGGCACAGAGTTTGTCCGCCCGGCTTTGTGTGGGAGGCAAGAAAGCTGCTGTTCTATCAGAAGGGATTGATAATTCTTGTTCTGGCAGGCTATCTTGCATATTCATCCGCCATGGAATATCGTTATGCCGACCTTAGAAATCCTTATGAGATGATGTGGTATAATCAGTTTTCCGGTCCGCTGGATGATGAAAAAATGCAGGATATGTACAAGGAGCAGTCAAAGCTGGAGCGCCGCATGGCATGGCTTACAAAGGAATGTGACAGACTTTCCGATTCAATTGTCCAATATTTTGATGACCCACAGCAGATGCAGATAATTTCCGTTTATCTTTCAAATTATAAATCTGAGATAGATGAACTTGAGAAAAAGCTTGCAGGAATCAGCAAAGTGATTTCACAGGCTGAGAATGAAATGGAATATATGAAAAGGACCGGAAAACAGCTATGGCTGCTTGAGCCATATACATATTATCTGCTGCTTAAGAATGACTACAGAACATACCAGAGAAACAGGATGTACATTCTTATTGCTGTTATTACTGCATTTTCAGGATGTATGGCTTACGAGAATAAATCACATATGGAGCCGACACTTCACACGCTGTATAAGGGGAGAAATACTGTTGTGAACAAGCTTATAATAGTTGCGTTGTTTTCGGCGCTTACTGCATTGGGGATACATATGATACAGTTTATCCAGATAGGAAGGGCATTTCACTATCATGCTATGAATTATCCCGTGCAGAGCATAGAGTTTTTGAGGGAGTTTAGTTTAGATATAAGTATACGTGGATATCTGTGCCTGCTGTACGGGTGGAGATGTCTGTATGCCGCAGTAGTGGGAATACTTGTAGCAGGCATAAGCTATCTGACAAAGGATAGGGTGACAAGTCTTGCTGTGGGGGCAGCAGGACTGATAATGCCTGTGTTTATCGTATCCTTGCTGTAGTAAATTATATGCCATTGGTCTGAAATGGGACAGTGGTGTCAGACCCCTGTCCCACTAACGGATATGATATGGTGACAGGGCTTGGAAGCAATCTGATATTTACGGAGCAGACAGCGAGCTTAGAGGACAGAGGGCGGATTGAGATTGTACGGCAGAATTTTGGGTTCGATATCGAAAACGGAGTTAATGAGGTGGAACTTGACATTGAGGAGCCGCATTATTATCTGGAGGTTAAGCCCGCCGCTGAATGATTGCATTGTTTCATATGGAAATGTTCTATATAGATAATTGTACAAGTAATTGTTTAGCAGTATATTTAAGTTTTGTAATTGCTTATTTTTTATATCGTGAGAGGAAGTAAGTATTTTATTTTAGAAAGCTGAAAAGATAAAAGAAGATAGGACAGCCTGCTGTCCTATTTTTCTTGACAAACTGGTTTATCTAGAGTAAACTTACAGCATAAGGTTTATTGAGGATAAACCGAGAGAGGAGGTATTCTATGAAGGAGATAGAATTAGGAGAGGTGCAGGCTGCGTTCGCGGACATTATCTGGGCGAATGAGCCGGTCGGTTCGGGAGAGCTGGTAAAGTTATGTGAGAACCGGTTTAACTGGAAGAAGCCGACTACCTACACGGTGCTCAGGAAGCTGTGCGAGAAGGGTCTGTTTAAAAATGATGATGGGATTGTCACGTCCTTGATTTCAAAGGAGGAGTTCAATGCCTCTAAGAGCGAGAAGTTCGTTCAGGAGACCTATGCTGGTTCACTGCCTGCGTTTATTGCGGCATTCATGTCGCATAAGAAGCTAAGCAGTGGGGATATAGATGAGATTCAGAAAATGATTGATAAATACAGGGAGGGCTGAGAATATGTATGAAATCTTTACAAAAATGCTGAATATGAGCCTTTCGGCGGGAATCCTTGTAATTGCGGTTGTTTTTCTGAGAATTTTTTTAAGGAATGTACCTAAAAAATATATATGTGTTCTGTGGGCGTTGGTGGCTATAAGCTTGGTATGTCCGGTGAATATACCAAGCCCGATGTCGGTATTTAATTTATTAGGCGGCAATAATGGTGCGGACGGTAAGGTGGAATACTTCCGGTACAATGAGAAAACCGAAAAACCGAAGCTGACATTTTCGGTTCCGGCTCTGGTGGACGATAATGCTTCGCCGGACAGTATAACTGTAGGACTGCACACATCATCCATATATCTTCCGGCAATTGTGTATATCTGGATGGCAGGTGCCGCCATTATGCTGCTGTATTCAATAATAAGCTATCTGTATCTGAAAAGGCAGGTTGCAGCCTCTATTCCCGAAAGGGATAACGTGTATATATGCGATGAGATAAAGAGTCCATTCATTCTGGGGATTGTTTCCCCGCGTGTGTATCTTCCGTCCGGGATGAGTGAAGATGTGCGCCAGAATGTGATTGCGCATGAGCGGGCACACCTAAAAAGGCGGGACAATCTGTGGAAACCGTTTGGATATATTCTTCTTGCTGTGTACTGGTTCAATCCTGTTATGTGGGCTGCCTATGTTCTATTTTGCAGGGATATCGAAGCGGCATGTGATGAGAGGGTGATTCAGAATATGGATAAAGATGGCAGGATAGGCTATTCAGAAGCACTGCTGGCTTGCGCAGTTCACAGGATTAGGATAACGGTGTGCCCTCTGGCATTTGGCGAAAATGCCGTGAAGGGGAGAGTGAGGCGTGTTTTAAATTACAGAAAGCCCGGATTCTGGGTTGGAATATTGTCGGGTGCTGTGTGCATTGCGGCCGCATTAGTATTTTTGACAAGTCCATCGGGGGTTAAGACTGGGGAGAAGGACAGATTGAGGGATATAGAGATTGACTATGGGGAATCGTACATCTACAGCAGGCAGGATATGGACGAAGCTATTGAAGTAATTATAGGTGAGTTTAGTACGTGGGTGGGCTGTGAGCTGCACAGTATCGCATACTCTTCGGATGAATTCTGCAATGATTCCAATATTGCATGGATGAACGAGCTGGAAGAAGCCGATGACGCCGGAAAACGGGAAGATTTTACGCAGTGCATTATGTTTACAGGCAGCTTTCATACTCCTAAGTATAATACCGGTGCATGGAACCCGGACGAGGAATACACAGGCTGGGAGTGGTGGCTTGCACGTTCGGAGAGCGGACAGTGGAAGCTTATGACCAGCGGATACTAGTGGGACAGTGGTGTCAGACCCCTGTCCCACTATAGGAAAAAACTATAACAAACTCTAGGTAAAATCTATTTGATAATTTGGAGCATACAATGTATAATCGCTTTTACAGTCAGAAGATAATCATATTAAAGAAGTGGGAATTGACTGTGAAAGGCTTGCACAATCAGAAAGGTAAGAAATAGGATTGCGAATGCCCGCTTTACTATACGTTAGACAAATGGAGCAAATATAAATAAAAGAACTGGAAAGCGATGATTTTATGATAGAAATTAAGAATCTTAACAAAACCTATCATCTGAAATCCGGTGATGTCGAGGCGGCGAAGAACGTCTCACTCACGATTGATGATGGTGAGATATACGGAATTATAGGTTATTCAGGTGCGGGCAAGTCGACGCTTGTTCGCTGTATCAATCTTCTTGAGGTTCCTGATTCCGGAGAGATAAATGTAAACGGAGTTCAGCTCACAAGAATGGAGAGCACGCCTAAGGGCGAGGTCTTAAGGAAGGTTAGCGACAAAGAGTTAAACCGTGCAAGGAAGGGGATTGGAATGATATTCCAGCATTTCAACCTTCTTGACAGAAGCACTGTTTTCGACAATATAGCATATCCGCTCAAGTATTCAGGAAAGAGCAGGCAGGAGATAAGGGAGAGAGTGCATGAGCTTTTGGAGCTTGTAGACTTAAAGGACAAGGAGAATGTGTATCCATCACAGCTATCGGGAGGACAGAAGCAGAGGGTTGCCATCGCAAGAGCACTTGCAAACAATCCGGGAGTACTTTTGTCAGATGAGGCGACAAGCGCGCTTGATCCGGAGGCAACGGAGTCTATTTTAAACCTTTTGAAGAAGCTTAATAAGCAGCTTGGACTTACAATCGTCCTCATAACACATGAGATGACGGTCATCAAGACGATATGCAGCAAGGTGGCAGTCATGGAGAATGGTGCGGTTGTGGAGCAGGGAGATGTCTATGATATATTTGCGCATCCAAAGCAGCCTGTCACGAAGAAATTTATCAACACGGTTTCAAACCTCTCCAAGATTAACAGGATGATTGCCGAGAATATACCGCTTGTGCAGCTCTCCGGGAATGATAAGCTGGTGAAGCTCATATTCGAGAATGACTGCACGGGAGAGGCTGTTATTTCGGATATTTCCAAGAGGTTTGACATCAAGGTGAATATTGTCCTTGCCAATGTCGAGATGATAGGTGACCGACCGCTTGGAGGAATAATCGTAATTTTTAAGGGAAGTGATGCGGCGATGGACGATGCCTTTAAGTACCTTGAGAAGATTAAGGTCGGAACGGAGGTATTAGCATGAGCGTTTTTTTTGAAAAAATAATGCCTAATGTCGTGGCGTACTGGGACAGGTTCACGACGAGCTGCGGGCAGACCTTGCAGATGTTCGCGATTGCGGGTGTGTTTACTTTCATATTCGGACTTATATTTGGCGTGATACTCACGGTTACAAAGCGTGATGGGATAAGACAGAATCTTGTCGTTTACTATATTGTGGATATATTCACGAATGTGTTCAGGTCGATACCTTTTATCATCCTGCTTATCTTCCTGATTCCTTTTACAAGGGCACTTGTGGGAACGGCGATAGGTGTAAAGGGTGCGGTGGTTCCGCTTATATTCGGTGCGGTTCCGTTCTTTACAAGACAGGTTGAGACTGCACTTGCCAATGTATCCTATGGCAAGATTGAGGCGGCAAGAAGTATGGGAAGCACAACAATGGGGCTGATATTCAGAATATATCTTCACGAGGCGGTTCCTGAGCTTATCAGGGTGACCACGATAACGGCGATAAGCCTTATCGGTCTTACAACAATGGCGGGTGCCGTGGGTGCAGGCGGAATAGGAAGCTTTGCAATCAATTACGGCCAGAACCTCAATCATCAGGACATTGTAAATGTGTGCGTTGTTTTGCTCCTTGCATTCGTGTGTGTCCTTCAGACATTAGGTAATTTCTTCTCTAAGAAGACAACCAATAGAGAGCTGATTACAAAGGGAGAAAAATAGGAGGATTTTCTCCCGGAAAAAACAGCACAGATTATGCTGTGCGGAAAAGAGGAAAAGTATGAAAAAGAATTTTATTAAAAAGGCAGCCACTGCATTGCTGCTTGTGGGCACACTTGCACTCAGTGCATGCGGAAAGAAGTCATCGGAGCCTGTAAAGATTGGTGTTCCTGATGACGGAACGAACCAGTCGAGAGCTATCAAGCTTCTTGAGACAGCAGGACTTATCGAGGTAGACCCTGCGGCAGGTTACACACCGGAGCTTAAGGATGTTACAAAGTACATCTACAATATCGAGATTGTTCCTACAACAGCCAATACGCTTACATCTACACTCGGGGATTATGGTGCAAGCACAATTAATGGTACTTATGCAATTCCTTACGGACTTGTTCCTTCCAAGGATGCACTCATAATTGAGAAGCAGGACGAGAACGGCGACAACCCTTATGTCAACATTATCGCTGCAAGAACAGAGGATGCAGATAATGAAGTATATAAGACTATTGTCGATGCATTCCACACACAGACAGTTGCAGAGTTCCTCTTAGAGGCATACAAGGAAGCATATTTCCCTGCATTTGATTACAATGCGGATTATACAGCTGATGATAATTTTGTAAATGATATATTAAACTATAAGTCCTCAAAGGATGGAAAGACAGTTGTCAAGGTTGGTGTGTGCGGTTCATCCAATGATCACTGGCTTGCAGTACAGAAGGTACTTGACGATGAGAATGCGGGAATCTACATTGAGCTTGTGGCATTCGATGCATACAACCTTCCTAATGAGGCGCTCAACAACGGAGATATCGACCTCAATTCCTTCCAGCATAAGGCATATCTTAACAGTGATATGGCAGCAAACGGCTACAATCTCACGGTTATAGGTGATACGCTTATGGCACCGTTGTCATTGTATTCCAATAAGGTGAACTCCCTTGACGCCCTGAAGGAGCTTGCAGGTCTTAAGGAAAAATAAGTTTTAAAATCAAAGCTTTGAAAATAAGTCGGTGCGGTGGGCGAATGTTCACTGCACTGGCTGTTTTAGGTTTACAGCTAAAATCCGAAAGGCTCATTGTGCAGGCTGATAGGAAATTTAATAGGAAAGTTAAAGCAGAGGAGAGAGAAGTATGAATGAGCTTGAAAAAGTTATATGCAATGATGTTATGGCAGACCATCAGTATGTTGTGGATTTGAGAAGATATTTCCACATGAACCCTGAGACGGCAAAGGAGGAGTTTGGCACCGCAAAGCGCATAGAGGAGGAGCTTGACAAGCTTGGAATTGAGCATAAGCGTGTCGGAGAGACGGGCGTATATGCAGAAATTAAAGGAAATCTTGCAGGGGATAAGACGATTGTGCTGAGGGCTGACATAGATGCACTTGATGTCGAGGAAGCACACGAATGTCCTTACAAGAGTACTATACCTGGGAAAATGCATGCCTGCGGACATGATGCTCATGCCGCTGCACTGGTGGGTGCGGCAAGAATATTAGTTGCCAATAAGGATAAGTTCGGTGGTACGGTACGTCTTACCTTCCAGCAGGGCGAGGAGATTGGCTATGGTGCAAGACTCTTTGTGGATGGCGGTTATCTTGACGGAGCGGACAGAACCTTCGGAATACATGTAAGCTCAGCTTATGATGTAGGAAAGGTTGTAGCTTCAGTCGGTCCTAACAATGCCAGTGTTGACTGGTTCAGGATATCCGTTCACGGAAAATCAGCACATGTGTCGACACCTCACCTTGGAGTGGATGCGCTTTACATCGCTAGTCAGATAGTTGTTGCGATACAGGCGCTTATAACAAGAAGAACCAATCCTCTTGAGAGCATTCTCATAGGTATAGGCAAGCTTGATGCCGGAACCGCTTATAATGTTGTGGCTGAGGAGGCTGCGATGGAGGGAACAATCCGTGTATTCTCACCGGAGCTTAGAAAGGCGACTAAGGAGAGAATAGAGCTTGTTGCTTCGTCTATAGCTGCGATGTACGGCGGAACGGTGTCTATAGAGTGGAAGGATTTCACATCACCGCTCATAAATGACGAGGAATCCACGCTGGAGGTGAGAAAGGTTCTCACATCGGTATTTGGAAAGGAGAGCGTAGTTGAGAGCAGGACACCGTCGCTTGGCGGTGATGATTTTGCCGAATATATCCTAAAGGTTCCGGGCTGCTATGCATTCGTCGGTTCGAGAAACCCTGAGGTGCCTGAGACAGGTGTGGCACATCACAATTCGCATTTTGATGTGGATGATGGAGCGCTCTCCGTTATGGTAAACCTTATGAGCAATTATGCGATAGAGTTCCTGAACGGTGAAGTTTAATAAAAAAATAACTTTATAAAGACCTGCACTATGGTATATAATGATATCATACATAGTGCAGGTCTTATGTATTTCTATAAGGTTATTGCGGAGCTTAGTGTATGACAGCCGGATATAGAGCGGTTTTATTGGCGGATTTGAGCTTTGCAATTATCCGTATATTATAATGAAGAGGAGATTGCAATGTCAAAAAAATATATTTCATGGAATGTAAACGGTTTTAGAGCCTGCCTGGACAAAGGCTTTATGGATTTCTTTGATAAGGTTGATGCCGATGCGGTATGCCTTCAGGAGATTAAGCTTTCGGAGGGACAGCTTGCATGGGACAAGCCGGGCTATCATGCATACTGGAACTATGCCAAAAAGAAAGGTTATTCGGGAACAGCGATATTCTCAAAGGAGGAGCCGCTGAGCGTTTCCTACGATATGGGCATCGAGGAGCATGACAACGAAGGAAGAATAATCGCACTCGAATATGCGGATTATTATCTTGTCACGGTCTACACGCCGAATTCACAGAGAGGTCTTGAGCGGCTTGATTACAGAATGAAGTGGGAGGATGATTTCAGGGTCTATCTTAATAAGCTTCGCGAAAACAAGCCTGTCATCGTGTGCGGTGACATGAATGTGGCGCACAAGGAGATTGACCTTAAGAACCCTAAGAGCAACCGCAAGAATGCGGGCTTTACCGATGAGGAGAGGGGAAAGATGACAGAGCTTCTTGACAGCGGTTTTATAGATACATTCAGATATTTTTACCCGGATGTAACCGACAGATACTCATGGTGGTCATATATGTTCCATGCAAGAGAAAACAACGCAGGGTGGCGCATCGATTATTTTCTTGTATCTGAGGAGCTGAAGGACAGGCTGGTGAGTGCGGACATTCATCACAGCGTGATGGGCTCGGATCACTGTCCTGTTGAACTGGTGATAAAATAGCAAGGGGTGATTGCGAATGGATGCTGCAAATGAGAATTTAAATCTTTTAAACATGACAGAACAGGAAAAGATTATTCCGGCAGGAGAAAATGCAGAGACTGATAATCAGCCTGAACTTATGGATGAATCTGTTCAGGAAGCGATAAAGGAAAATGAACAGGAAGCCGTGCCTGAAATAACTGATGGTGAAGTCATTACACAGACTGAAAAGAAAAAGAAGGTCAGAACCCATGCTTCGCTTGCGAAAAATATCGTGTCACTTGTATTTTTTACACTTTCGCTTGTTTTTGGAATAACAGCAAGCACCCTGTTCCTTGTGCGTGAGTCATTGACAACTCAGTCGGTAAGTCAGTCTGTAAAAAATATGACATTGGGCGATACCGGCATTGGATTCTGGTTCGGACAACAGGGGCAGGATGTAACACTCGACGAATATATGACGGATGTGTTCAATTCCTCAGGTGTTGTGAGTGTACAGCAGAAGGACGTAAAGAAGTTTCTTGACAGTGCTTTTGTCAAGAATTTTGTGACTGACAGGTTGAATGGATATATATCAGACTTTATGTATGGCACAGGCGAGGGCAGCATAAATGTTGATGAGGTTATGAGTCTGCTAGGTGACAACTGGGCTGAGGTGAGTGTTAAACTTGGCATTGATAATGCCAAAGTAAAGGGAAAAACACAGGACGATATCAGGGCTGAGGTGCTTACAGGGGTATATAACAGACTTGTGCAGGATATACACTTTGGAAGCTTCACATTGTCAAAATTCAGAAAAGAGTTTCCTGTCATCATGAATGTGGCAAGCTCGCTTATTACATATCCTGCAATGCTTTCGATGGCGGCTGTGGCAGTACTTTTGTGGTTTATCATTTTATTTATGAACATAAGATACTGCGGAGGCTTAAGATATATCGGAAGATGCATGAGCCTTATTGGAATTGTCAATCTTGCCGCTGCGGGGGCGATGTATGTGCTTCCGGTAGTACTTAACGGAATATTTGGTCTGGGGTATGATTTTTATATATCGTTTATGAGCCTGCAGGTTATGCGTGCACTGTTCGCAGGCACAGGCTTCCTGGTGTGCGGAATTATAATCACTTTTTTTGGAAAGATGCTAAGGGCTGTGAGAAAGAGAATATTAAGGCGGAAATTGACATAATTTTGTCAGTATGGTACAATTTCACACGGAAAAGGAACAGATGGTGCGGGTAGTACATTTGCATATGCACTGTTTGGAAAAATATAAATCTAAAGGAGAATATTACAATGAGAAAGAAACCGGTTGTACTTATGGTACTTGATGGCTACGGACTTAGTGACCGTACAGAGGGAAATGCTATTGCACTTGCCAACACACCTGTTATGGACAAGCTTATGAAGGAGTGTCCTTTTGTAAAGGGAAATGCTTCAGGACTTGCGGTAGGACTTCCAGATGGACAGATGGGTAATTCCGAGGTTGGTCATATGAACATCGGTGCCGGACGTATCATATATCAGGATCTTACAAGAATAACAAAGGCAATCGAGGATGGCGATTTCTTCGAGAACAAGGCTCTCCTTGCTGCTATGGAGAACTGCAAGAAGAACAATTCAGACCTTCACCTGTGGGGACTTTTATCAGACGGTGGTGTTCATAGCCATATTTCACATGTATATGGACTTCTCGAGCTTGCCAAGAAGTGCGGAGTTGAGAAGGTGTATGTTCACGCTTTCTTAGACGGACGTGATACCCCTCCGGCATCAGGCAGGGATTATGTTGCCAAGCTTGAAGAAAAGATGGCAGAGATTGGCGTCGGCAAGGTAGCTTCACTTTCAGGTCGTTACTATGCAATGGACAGAGATAACAACTGGGACAGAGTTAAGAAAGCTTATGATTCACTCGTACTCGGAGAGGGCGTTAAGGCTGCAAGTGCTGTCAAGGCTATGGAGGATTCCTATGCTGAAGGCGTTACAGATGAGTTCGTAATTCCTACAGTAATCACAGATGAGGCAGGTAACCCATTATCAGTTGTAAAGGAGAACGATTCAGTTATCTTCTTCAACTTCCGTCCTGACCGTGCAAGGGAAATGACAAGAGCATTCTGCGATGACAGGTTCACAGGCTTTGACAGAAAGTTCATTCCTCTTACATTTGTATGCTTCAAGGATTATGATGAGACAATCCCTAACAAGCTTATCGCATTTGAGAACGGCAGCATCAAGAATACATTCGGTGAGTATATCGCAAGCAAGGGACTTAAGCAGCTTCGACTTGCTGAGACAGAGAAGTACGCACATGTCACATTCTTCTTCAACGGTGGTGTTGAGGAACCTAATGTCGACGAGGCAAGACTTCTTGTAAACAGCCCTAAGGATGTAGCTACCTATGACCTCAAGCCGGAGATGAGTGCTCCTGAGGTTGGCATGGATCTCGTCGAGGCTATCAAGTTCGACAAGTACGATGTTATTATCATCAACTTCGCTAACCCTGACATGGTAGGACACACAGGTGTTATTCCGGCAGCAATCAAGGCTGTTGAGAGAGTAGACCAGCTTGTTGGCGATGCAGTTCAGGCAGTCAAGGACGTCGACGGTGTTCTCTTTATCTGTGCAGACCACGGAAACGCAGAGAAGATGATTGACTATGAGACAGGTAAGCCTCATACAGCACACACAACGAACCCTGTTCCGTTTATCCTTGTGAACGCTGACCCATCCTATAAGCTCAGAGAGGGCGGCTGCCTTGCCGATATTGCTCCTACACTTCTTGAGATTATGGGACTTCCTCAGCCTGCTGAGATGACAGGAAAGTCCCTCATAGTAAAATAAGGGGTAACAGGTCAGCTTGGATAATTTTACAGGCTTAAAAGACAAGTTATAAAAATAATACTTGAAAAAGAGCACCGACTATGTTAAGATAGACAAAGTTGGTGCTCTTTTTGCGCAAAAGTAATCCGTGATGGTTTTAATAAAAGCAGCACTTATTGGTATATTTGCTTAGGAGGTGTGGATCATGGCAGTTTTGAAGATAATATTAACAGTGATTTTTGTGATTGATTGTATAGCTTTATCAGCAATAGTGTTACTTCAGGAGGGTAAGAGCGCAGGACTTGGTGCGATAAGCGGCGCTGCTGAGACTTACTGGGGCAGGAACAAGGGACGTTCAGTGGAGGGTAAGCTTGAGAAGTTTACTACCATCGCTGCAATAGCTTTCCTTGTAATTGCATTAGTACTTAATGTATTTTAACTACTGACACCCTTGCAGATAACACTGCGAGGGTGTTTTTGCGTAAATATGTCATTTTGTGAACGCAGAATAAGCAATCCCCTGTTTCAAGTGTGTAGAGCACTAAGCGGTGGGTAATGGGGATGCGAACTGCGTTCATGAGCAGGCAGCGAAAGCGGATTGCGAATGTCCGCTTTACATAATTAAATGTTTATTGTATAGAACGGAGGGGAATATGGACGAATTATTTGAGCAGAGAAAAAAGATGATAGCGGAGCTGGTTCATGATGAACTGTATGTTCCGATGAAGATAAAGGAGCTTGCAATTTTCTTAAATGTTGCGAAGGAGGACAGGCATGAGCTTGAGCGTGTGCTTGACAGCCTCGTGTCCGAGGGGAAGCTGACCATCACGAAGAAGGGCAAGTACATGAAGCCTGACACGTCGCAGATAACAGGTGTGTTTGAGAGCCATCCCAACGGCTTCGGCTTCGTAACCATAGAAGGAGAACCGGATGATGTGTTTATACCGGCAAAGTACACGGCAGGCGCGCTTCACCACGACAGGGTGCAGATAGTCATAACCTGTGAGAAGTCACAGGGAAGAAGGCGTGAGGGAAGAGTCGTCAAGGTGTTAGAGCATGGGGCGGATCATCTTGTGGGTTACTATCAGAAGACGAAGAGCTACGGCTTTGTAAGACCTGATGACCAGCATTTTCTAAAGGATATATATATACCCGCCGGGTGTGATATGGGTGCGGTCAATGGACATAAGGTGGTTGTGAAGATAACCAATTACGGCGATGACACACATAAGCCTGAGGGAAAGGTTATTGAGATTCTCGGACATGTCAATGATCCGGGAACAGACATAATGTCCGTTATCGCGGCATATGATATACCGGTGGAGTTTCCGAAGGAGGTCATGGACAGCCTTTCGGCAATTCCGGACAGCGTGGATTCCAAGGCAAGCGCTGGCAGGGTTGATTTTCGTAATTTACAGACGGTCACAATCGACGGTGAGGACGCGAAGGATCTTGATGATGCCATAAGCATTTCAAAAAATAAGGATGGCTATACTCTTGGCGTGCATATCGCGGATGTCAGCAACTATGTGACGGAGAACTCGCCGCTTGACAAGGAGGCAAAAAGCAGGGGAACCAGCGTGTACCTTGTCGACAGGGTTATACCTATGCTTCCGCATAAGCTCTCTAACGGAATATGTTCACTCAACGAAGGAGTTGACAGGCTGGCATTAAGCTGTGTGATGGATATTGATTTTAAAGGAAATATAGTCGGGCACAGAATATGTGAGTCGGTCATAAATGTTGACCGCCGCATGTCGTACACATCCGTGAAGAAGATTCTTGTCGATGACGACGCAGAGGAGAAGGAAAGGTATTCCGACCTTGTCGATATGTTTTTCCTTATGAAGGAGCTGTCTGAGCTTCTAAGGAGCAGAAGAGAGAACAGAGGTTCAATAGACTTCGATTTTCCTGAGAGCAGGATTATTCTTGATGAAAATGGAAAACCTATAGATATCAAGCCTTATGAGCGCAATGTCGCCACAAGAATCATAGAGGACTTCATGCTTGCGGCAAATGAGACCGTGGCTGAGGATTTCTTCTGGCAGGAGCTTCCGTTCGTCTACAGGACGCATGATGATCCGGACCCGGAGAAAATCAGAAGCCTTGCGACATTCATAAACAACTTCGGTTATTCAATCCGCATGGGTCAGGATTATGTCCACCCTAAGGAGCTGCAGAAGCTTCTTGCGTCCATACAGGATTCGCCTGAGGAACCGCTCATATCAAGGCTCACGCTCAGAAGCATGAAGAGAGCGCAGTATTCGACGGAGTGCACCGGACATTTCGGACTGTCCGCCAAGTATTACTGCCACTTCACATCGCCGATAAGAAGATATCCGGATCTCCAGATTCACAGGATTATTAAGGAGAATCTTCACGGTGGACTGACCGAAAGACGCATAGAGCATTATGAGCGTATTCTGCCTGAGGTTGCAAAGAATTCAAGCCTTATGGAGCGCAGAGCCGATGATGCGGAGCGTGACACCGATAAGCTCAAGAAGGTTGAGTACATGTCATCGCGTATCGGAAATATGTATGACGGAGTGATATCCGGAGTAACTGCCTACGGCTTCTATGTGGAGCTGCCTGATACCATAGAAGGAATGGTTCACATAAATAGCTTGGAGGATGACTATTATATATTCGACGAGACACACTATGAGCTATATGGTGAAGTTACACATAAGACATATAAGCTGGGGCAGCAGGTGACTGTTGAGGTTGTGGGAACGGATAAGCTTATGAGAACCATTGATTTTGAGGTTGTGCAGAAGTGATGTGCTATTATTTTGGTTATAGGAATAAAACGCCTAGTATTTAAAATACTTAGTGTTTAAAGTGCATAGTATTTAAAGTATTTTGAATTTAAAATGCATAATATTTAAAGTGTTTTGTGTTTAAAATGCTCAGTATTTAAAATGTATTGTATTTGAAAACATAAACTGTTAGTTTAATTTCAAAATATCCATTGCAAAAAGCTTGGTTCATGTGGTATAATTCCGATTGTTGACGAAAGGAAAGAAAACTATGGGCGATAAAGATAATTACAAGTTAATAGCGAACAATAAAAAAGCCTACTTTGATTACTTTATCGAGGATACATGGGAGGCAGGTATAGCACTCCACGGAACTGAGGTCAAGTCAGTCCGCATGGGAAAGTGCAGTATCAAAGAAGCTTTCATCCGTGTCGAGGATAGAGAGGTGTTTGTCTACAACATGCACATCAGTCCTTATGAGAAGGGCAACATTTTTAACAAGGATCCGCTCCGCGTTAAGAAGCTTCTTCTTCACAGACATGAGGTCAACAAGATTCTGGGTGAGGTGACCCAGAAGGGTTATACCATTGTGCCTCTTCAGGTTTATCTAAAGGGCAGTCTTGTCAAGGTTCAGGTCGGACTTGGACGCGGCAAGAAGCTCTATGATAAGAGAGATACTATTGCCAAGAAAGATCAGCGAAGAGAAGCTGAGAAGGATTTTAAGATTAAGAATCTCTACTAAAATATATCATATACATCGGTGATGGACCTGGATAATGTTTTGGAAAGGTCTGTCAAGAGCTGATCAGAGCTATGCTCTGTCTGCTATATATCCGGGGTAGTAAAGGTTTCGACGGGCTATTTGAAGTCGGAGAAGCAAGCCGCACGGTCATGCGTCAAATGCCAAAATTAAAATTAAACGCTGAAGATAATTTAGCAGTTGCAGCGTAAGCTGTGACAAAAGCTGCCCTTGATGGCAGCCGTTCGACCTAGCGCACCTACACGTTAGCAATCGGGCGTCGACTCTGTAGGAAACGACACGGGCAAAGCTTTGAACCCGCGGGCGTATTATGAAGCTACTAAAGTGCATATCCTGTTAACCGGAGCTGCATGGAGGGAACGGAAGCTGCTTAGCAGTTTCAAAAAGATTAACTAAGCTTGTAGAAGGACGAGGGATAGTGGTTCGGACACGGGTTCGATTCCCGTCTACTCCACTTATCAACTATGTGACGAACCCACTATTCGCATTATGCTTTATGAGAATATGTGGCTTGTATCGAAGATAATCGCATGATTGGTGATGTAGAATGAAAAAGGGGCGTAAGCCCCTTTTTTGTATGATTGTAAATAGTCGAAAAACTCAAAACAGGCTACGGGGGTTTTTAGACTATCAATATTTATTGACTGTCTAAAAACTGTTTGACAGTCTAAAAACTTCTAAGCCTTGTAGATTCTGAGTGTATGAAACTTTTTCTGTAAAAAGCTGTTAAGCAACAGGTCTTCTATGATAAAATATAATTCATAGGAGGCCTATTATTATGGCGAGAGAAAAGAAACCGGTACACAGAGTACAAATGACAGAAGGAAAAAGAAACATCATCCACCAGCTTCTTGAGGAGTACGATATTCAGACAGCTGAAGATATTCAGGATGCTCTGAAGGATCTGCTTGGAGGCACAATCAAGGAAATGATGGAAGCTGAGATGGATAATCATCTCGGATATGAAAAATCACAGCGCTCTGACAGTGATGACTACCGTAACGGCTACAAGGAAAAGCAGGTAAACAGCAGTTACGGAAGCATGAAGATTGAGGTTCCGCAGGACCGTAAATCCACTTTTGAACCACAGATAGTAAAGAAGCGCCAGAAAGACATTTCAGATATTGATAAGAAGATTATCTCAATGTATGCCAAAGGCATGACCACAAGGCAGATATCCGATACCATTGAGGATATATACGGATTTGAGACCTCGGAAGGCTTCATTTCCGATGTCACAGACAAGATACTGCCGCAGATTGAGGACTGGCAGAACCGCCCTTTAGACGATGTATATCCCATCATTTACATTGATGCCATACACTATTCCGTCCGTGATAACGGCATAATACGCAAGCTTGCAGCCTATGTAATACTTGGCATAAATAAGGATGGTATCAAAGAGGTGCTGTCGATTACCGTTGGTGAAAATGAAAGCTCAAAATACTGGCTGTCAGTCCTCAATGAGCTTAAAAACCGCGGTGTAAAGGACATTCTTATTATCTGCGCCGATGGGCTTGCCGGCATTAAAGAAGCCATTGCTGCCGCATTTCCTAAAACGGAGTATCAGCGCTGCATAGTGCATCAGGTCAGAAACACATTGAAGTATGTACCTGACAAAGACCGAAAAGCATTTGCTGCGGACTTAAAGACCATTTACCATGCCTCTGACGAAGAGAAGGCTCGTCAGGCACTTGACCGTGTTTGTGCAAAATGGACTGAAAAATATCCTAATTCGATGAAGCGCTGGTATGATAACTGGGATGCCGTCACTCCTATTTTCAAGTTTTCACCTGATGTCAGGAAGGTCATTTACACAACCAATGCCATTGAAAGCCTGAACTCCACATACCGCAGGCTTAACCATCAGAGAAGCGTATTTCCAAGCGATACGGCACTGCTTAAAGCGCTGTACCTTGCAACATTTGAAGCTACAAAGAAATGGACGAGTACCATCCGCAACTGGGGACAGGTCTACGGAGAGCTTAGTATCATGTATGAGGGACGGCTTCCGGAATAATCTGTTTATTTTATAAAGACGTTTATTAACGTCTTTACTTGACATACACAAAAATATATCGTATATATAAAACAGGCTGGTAAGCATAGACTTATATGCTTACCAGCCAACTATTATCATAGAAGTTCTTGTTTACAGACTTTTCTTCATAGACTCTAGATTCTGGGGTTGACGGCATTTTGTATTAACATTTTTATTCTCTAAGAACATTGTTTTATAAAAAAAGCGTCCCCAAAACGTCCCCAGCCTCAAAAATTGTAAATAGTCAAAAAACGTCTTTGTGGCAACATGGTTTTATCATAAACGGAAAACTATTGAATACCAAACGTTTTTGCAGGAATATCAATTCCTACCATTTTTCCGAAAGCCAATGCCCATTTGACAAAATTGTATGATATTGATGTGATTATATTGCTAGTTATAATATATCCATCCTTAATGGGCTTGTTTATATTGTCATCCCAGCCCACCATTTCTGCTAAATCACTTTCGGAAAATCCTTCTTCAAAAATCTCTTCTTTATTGACACCAGCCATGAACGGTTTTCCATTAAGTAATCCGGCTCTGACAAGTAACAGAGGTGCAATTGAAATAGCTCCTATTGTTTTTCCGTCAAACTTTTTGATGAAATCTATTATTTTTTTGTTTTCAATAGCCTCTCTGATATCCATTGCACCAGGCAATATCAAGCTGTCATACGCATCCAAATCAAAATTATCAATAGTAGCATCGGGAATTACTGATAATCCATCTTCACTTCTGATTGCCTGTTTTGAAATCCCAAAAATTGTAATTGGTTTTTCAGCGAGTGCCAATATCTCAAGCGCAGGACTGATTTCAAAATTACAAAATGAATCATATAATAATACGGCAGTTTTTTTCATATCAATTTTCCTCCATATACAAATTCAGTCTGGTAAATTACCTTTTTAATTATACCATATAGTTCTAAAAACTCAAAAGATTATTTTGCTCACTTTTCCCGTGTTTACTGAGAAACTGCTTATTAAGAAAGGATTGTAAAAGGTCGAGATATTGCTTGACACTGTCTAAAAACAGTAGTATTCTATTTGCAACAACATATAAGCGGTGTTCACGAAGTGCGTGCATGGTTTGAGCGATAAGTTCATGAAGTCTATGAGGGTGCAGACTAAACTCGTAAGACAAAGTTTTATATGCTCCATGTCAGCTAGTCATACCAGCTGTGAGAACAAGCGGTTGCGAAGTTAAAAGCGGTGAACAGGAAAGTGTATAGCATAGCTATACGTTTTCCTGTCTGCCGCTTTTTTTGTGCCTAAAATTATTTAAAGGAGTGACGCATGCTTGAAACAAGAAAAGGTGGACGACCGTCAAGACGACCTGATAAAGAAACGCTCCAGCATTTATCAGACATGCTGACAATAGAGCAGATTGCTCAGCTCTATTGTGTTGACCGTTCTACTGTTTGTAACTGGAAGAAATATTATAGACTGCCAAAGATTGGACGCCCAACAAAGCGTCCGTCAGCACGCAAATTAAGAAATCTGTGCAAAACATGTTCTGTTGTGGTCAAGCTTTTTTGTAACACTTGTGGCTAAAAAATAGCGCTTATCAATTTATGCTGCCGTCCTTGCTTCATATGGGGTTCGATAACCATTATAACTGTGTGGACGAACATGATTATAATCAACGTATGCAAATTCTTCTACCTTTTGATAGAGTGTTTCCTCTGTTGTAAACTCATACAAATTTGTGCATTCATTCTTCAAGGTATTGAAGTAACGCTCCATCGGTGCATTGTCGTACGGATATCCTGCTTTGCTCATGCTCTGTGTCACATTTACCGATTCGCAGAATTCGGTAAATGCTTTGGATGTATACTGTGAGCCCTGGTCAGAATGTAAGATAAGCCCCTCTTTGATGGTTGGCTGCGATTCCAGTGCTTTTCGGAGCGTTCGGATTGAAAGATCACTGGTAATGTTACGATCTGTTATGTTGGCAATCACACTCCGGTCATGCAAATCTATAATAGTACAGTTATAGCGTACTTCATGATTTGCAAGGAACAGATAGGTGAAATCCGTGCACCATTTTCGATTGATTTCATCTGCTGTGAAATTCTGCTTCAGCTTATTATCGAATAGCTTATGCGGTTTTCCATGCTCATATCCCGGCTTTTTGGGACGGACAACATCAGATCTATCTTGAACATGTAGATGGACTGATGTGCAGTGAAAAGATATTGTATAATTACGTGGATGCCCAGCTCTTTGATATTAGGAACATTGATCTGCCCCGCAAAGTGAAATACCGTCCTCGTTATAAGAAGGTTAAATTTAGATAGAAACCAACATAAGTTCATGTTATAATTAGTTATCTGATTAGTGCAACATGATTATATAAAAATGGAGTTGAGATTATGCTGAAAAACAACCTGGAAATAGATGCTAAGGTAAAGTGCCTCGAAGAAGGAGTTACTCAGGCGCAGCTTGCGGAGAAGATTGGAACTTCGGCTCCGTATGTAAGCCGGCTGATAAACAAGAAAGAGGGCATTTTGAATAAGACTTTTGTAGAAATGCTTGAAGCTCTCGGCTACGACATTCAACTGACCTATGTAAAAAGATAAGTGAAAATTGCAAGCTGGTAGAGACAAATACTCAAAAAGGCAATTGCTCATGTAGCTAATCAGAGAATTGAGATTGACTTGGATGATGGTGTAAAGGTAAATTATGCGAAGTTACAAGGCGTGGAAGTGGCACAGGAAGGTAAGAAAGCATTAAAAATAGATTCGCTGGCAAAAATATAGAGTGAATGAGGTGAATTGAAAATGAAAATTAAAAAATTAACATTAAATAATTTTATGGCTTTTGAGAATGCCGAAATTAATTGGTCAGATAATATCAATATTATCTGCGGTGAGAACAGTACCGGCAAAACAACACTTTTAAAAGTGATGTATTCTTTGATAAAGCCATTTAGTAGTGGAGACAAGGATAATCTTACAAAGGAGATGGAAGAACAGGTTTTTGTAAAAAAAATTCAAGGTGTGTTTCGACCGGATGAAATGAAAATTGGCAGACTTGTGAGCCGAAAACAGGGAAGTAACCGAACGGATTTTTCTATTGATTTAGAAAAGAAACAAAAAATCTCAGTTGGATTTGGAAACAGGCAGGAAAATCATGCAGATGTTTCTGTATTGCAGGGAGAAAAAACAAAAAAATTTGATGTTATATATATCCCTACAAAAGAGATGATTTCCACGGTGGAACATTTTGTATCTTTATATGATGAATATCATATAGATTTTGAAGAAATGTATTATGATCTTGCAAAGCTTTTAGACAGACCACTTTCAAAAGGTCCTAATACTACGGAGCAGAATCAGGTATTAAGCAATCTAGAAGATATTATGAAAGGACAAATTGTACAGAAAAACAAGAAATTCTATTTCAAAATAAAAGGTGAAGGTGAATTTGAGATGGGGTTGCTTTCAGATGGATACAGGAAGCTATCTATGATTATATATATGATTCTTTCTGGAAGTTTGAATAAAAATACTATCTTATTTTGGGATGAACCGGAAACAAATATGAACCCTAAAATGATTCGCCCGATTGTACAGGCAATGGTAGCATTAGCGCAGATGGGAGTGCAGATTTTTGTTTCCACACATGATTATTTTATTCAGCAGGAATTTAATATGGTAGCCTCTTATCCTGAGCTAAATCCAAAAAAACTGGATATTAAGTTTATTTCATTGTTTAGGGATGAAAAAACGCGGGATGTTCATTATGAGATGAAAAATTCAGCATCGGATTTGGAGCATAATGCAATCATGCAGGAGTTTGATGCAATGTATGATAGAGAACAGGGGATTATTTATGGAGAATAACATAAAGGAAGAAAGCAGATTAAAGTTCCAGTTTGCAGAAAATGATATAGTGATAAAATTTGATGATACAAAATTTTATCGAGACTATTTTAATAAATTACCAGAGGCAAAAGGTGTTGATTTTATTTCTGTTGCAAAAGATAAGATTGCATTTATAGAAGTAAAAAATTGTACTGGAGATGAAGGTAACAATCGGTGGAGAATTGTGCCGGATAACCGAAAACGCAATACAACCCATACATCCGTAAATGTGGAAGGACGTGATAGTCTGGATATTGAAATAGCACAGAAAACTGCAATGACATTAGCAGCTTTAGTTGGAGCAAAATCATTTAGAAATACAAAAGAGTGTTTGAATGAATTAAGGGAATATATTCAATTTTTATCAGAAGATAGTTTTTCGAATGATTCAAAAAAGAAATATGTAATATTGTTTCTGGAAGGTGATTTTGGTACAAGAACCCGAACTAAGAAGATGATTATGAAGGAATTGCAGGACAGTATGAATAAAAAACTTCGATGGATTGATTGCAGAGTATCTGTTGTCGATTCCGATACATATGATCCGAGAATATTTCGGATCGTAAGCTGAGATATGATTGTAAAGGTATAGAAGTACGAGCACATGCTTCATTACTGATTGCAGTTATATATCTTATTTTCATAAGTCTGGGACTCCCGGATTCGCTGCTTGGCTCGGGCTGGCCGACCATGCAGGTATATTTTGGCGTGCCGTCATCGTATGCGGGATATGTCTCGATCAAAATATCATTTATGACAATCATATTGGCACTCATGAGCCCGAAGCTTATAAGCAGGCTGCATACGAAATGGATTGTGATATGTTCGATTCTGCTCACAATTTTCGGGCTGTGTGGATTTTCACCTGAATCAGTGAAGTTGATTTCTTCACACACTCCTTAAATCCTATAATTTCAAGCCTTTGCAACACTTTGTTGTTCAATATCATTATTCACCTACCGGGTGAAAAAAATATATGGTAAAATATACGTAACAAAACCTATGGATTGGGTTCAGGATGCGAATAAGAACAATGTGTTGTCAGTGGAGGACGGTTTAGGACAGATTAACGGGGCTAAGGACGAGGCGGACAAGATTGGCAGAATGCAGACCGACTCCAAAGAGATGGCGATGCAGGTATTAGATGCAAGCAAGGAAACGGAGCAGTTTGCTCACAAGCTTGGGGACACCTCGGAAAGACTTAAGGAGCTTGTTGCAAGTCTCAGAGAACAGACCGGACAGGTGGTTGAGCAGGGCAAGAGCCAGCGGAAGGTTACGGAGGAGGTTGAGAACGCTTTCCTCGGAGTGGAGCAGATTGCGGGACAACTTGTGGAGATTGCGGGGATGGAGGTTTCATAGAAGCAAAGGAATCTCCGGTGTAAAGCATGGTAATGCAAGGGAAGGCGCGGGAATGCTATGGTTCCGTGTAGATTACATGGTTACATAGATATTTGAGCTGATATGGTTATAAATTTAATGAATATTCAGAAAGAGAGAAAGCTATCAATGAACACAAAATGGCAATTAACAAATACAACAGAATCACAGAAAGGTACTAAGCAGGATTTCCTGCAGAAAACCTGGGTTGTATGTGCGCTTGCACTTGTGTGTACATTTTTGTGGGGCAGTGCCTCACCGTGTATCAAGCTGGGATATGCGCTTTTTCAGATACCGTCGAGTGAGACATGGACACAGGTGTTGTTTGCAAGGACAAGGTTTATATTGGCGGGAGTGCTTACTGTTCTTATAGGGAGTGTGCTCAACAGGAAAATGTTAGTTCCGACTAAGTCATCAATACCAAGCATTGCGAAGCTTGCACTGTTCCAGACGATACTACAATACATTTTCTTTTACATAGGGCTTGCTCATAACAGCGGTGTCAAGGCTTCCATTATAAATGGCTCGAATACATTTTTCGTGATACTGCTGGCGGGGCTTGTATTTCATCAGGAAAAGCTCAGCTTCAAGAAGCTTGCCGGCTGCGTAGTAGGATTTGCGGGTGTAATCATCGTGAGCATGAACGGCAAATCTATTGACATGAACCTCAGCCTTATGGGGGACGGAAGTCTGTTTCTGTGTGCGATATCTTATGCGATATCGTCCTGCCTTATGAAGAATTATTCCAAGAATGACAATCCTGTAATGCTCAGCGGATATCAGTTCATATTTGGCGGTATAGTTATGGTGATTCTTGGCTTTGCCATGGGTGGCAGAATCAGCCATGTATCGGTGGGCGCGGTTCTTATGCTGTTCTATCTGGCATGCATATCGGCAGTTGCATATTCTCTCTGGGGAATACTGCTAAAGCACAATACGGTATCGAAGGTGGCAATCTTCGGCTTTACCAATCCTGTATTCGGCGTGCTGCTCTCAGCATGGTGGCTGGGCGAAGGCGGCAGTGAGCTTGGAATAAATGCGCTTATAGCCCTTATACTTGTCAGCATAGGTATACTTATCGTAAATTTGCGCACAACAGCGAAATAGCCGGGGCAGACGCAAAAATAGTGTGTGAAAGATTGTGTGTGATAGGTTTTACCAAAAATAAGCCGGAAATTACATACGGTTGAATATGGCATTGAAGAAAGAAATTAGTGATATTTAAGATTTATAAGAATGGCTGGATAATTATGCGTGGATGATGAGCCACTCAGAGTCGGATTTTAGGTCTGACTTTTAAGGGGCAATATAGCGTGGATGATATCCGGTCATTTTTTATTAATTTTTTTTTTCATATCTGCCGTCCGGCAAAAAATATAGACCACTTGTCGCAATCTGCTTTTATTTTTTTGCTGTGCGGATATAATCGGATACATAGGAAGCAGGAAGGAGCAGCCGATGAAAATTGCATTTGAGATAAATGAAAAATATAAAAAACCGGAAATACATATATGCAGTGACAGGGATGACCATGAGAGCCGGAAGATTTATATGACTGTCATGGAGGTATTTGAAAAGAATATCACAGCCTATGATGACAATGAGCCGGTTATGATAAGGCATGGTGATATCGTGAGGATTTTTACCCAGAATAAAAATGTGTATCTTCTCACTGAAAAGAGGCAGTACAGGCTCAGGGAGCGGTTATATGAGCTGGAGGATATATTAGATTCGGACAGCTTTGTCAGGATATCCAATTCAGAAATCGTGAATGTGAAGAAAATAATCAGGCTGGACACAAGCATTACCGGAACAATCAGGATGTACATGAAGGGAGATACACAGACCTTTGTATCCAGAAGATATGTAAGCAGGATAAAGAAGACATTAAAATTATAAAAACAGCTTATATTTGATGGCAGGATGTATATAAAACCGGGATGGGAGCTGTTTTTGGGGCAGCGGTAAAATAATATGTCTGCACAGATAAAGCATAGATGTTGTATAGGATTATGATTTAAGAAAGGGCAAATGAAATGGTAAAAAATGTATTGCTAAGAATTATAAATAGTTTTATGTATGCAATAGGCATAACAACAGTGGTCTATATTATAGTGATAATGATTTCGGGGCAGACACCGCTTTTGCCGGATTATGCCCGGAAATTTGACAGCGACGTTAAGGCACTGCTTGTTCAATTGATATTGGTAGGAGCAATGAGCGCGGCACTGGGCGGCGGTACGATAATAATGGAGTTTGAAAGGCTTGGACTGCTTGCGCAGAGTGCGGTCTATTTTGTAATTTCGCTGTGCGTATGGCTTCTTGTGGGGAATTTCTGCTGGTGTATAACGAAGTATCCGCAGGCATTCGTGTCTGTGATTGTAAGCTACACGGCTTCATATATTGTGTGCTGGGTAATACAGTACAGGATATGTAAGAAAAATATAGCTGATATAAATAAAAAAATTATGGAGCTGGAGGCGGATAACCATGGAGAACGCGATAGTAATTGACGGCCTGAAAAAGGAATACGGCAAGAGAGCTGCGGTGAATGCAATATCTCTTAATGTGGAGCAGGGGACACTTTTCTCACTGCTGGGTGTAAACGGAGCAGGAAAAACCACAACCATAAAAATGCTCACAGGCCTTACCAAGCCCACATCCGGAGAGGCGTATGTGATGGGCAGGAGCATAAATACTGAGTTTGCCAAGGTGAAGAAGCTGGTGAGTGTTTCACCGCAGGAAACGGCGGTCGCACCTAACCTCACCGTAAGGGAGAATCTTGAGTTCATTGCCGGTATATATGGTATGGATAGGAAGCATGCGAAGGAAAAAACGGATGAGCTTGTAAGAGAATTTTCAATGGAAGAAGTAGAAAAATCAAAGGCAAAAACCTTATCCGGTGGATGGCAGAGGAGACTCAGCATTGCAATGGCGCTTATCACGGAACCAAAAATTTTGTTTCTTGATGAGCCGACGCTGGGGCTGGATGTCATCGCCAGAAGGGAGCTGTGGCAGATTATCAATTCTGTGAAGAAAAATGTGACGATAGTGTTGACCACGCATTACATGGAGGAGGCGGAAAAGCTCTCCGACAAGGTCGCAGTCATGGTAAAAGGCGAGATCAAGGCTGTCGGAACTGTATCTGAGCTGTTGCAAAGGACAGGGAAGCAGAATCTGGAGGAAACATTCGTATCGATAGTCGGGGTGGAATAAGAAGGAGAAGAAAAATATGAGAGCATTGGTATTTGGAAATAGAACATTTAAGGAAATTCTAAGAGACCCGCTCAGCTATATTTTTTGCGTGGGTTTTCCTATAGTAATGTTGATAGTTATGTCGATTGTGAATGACAGTATACCGGCAGAGAGCGGGATGACCGTTTTTCAGCTTAAAAATCTGACACCCGGAATAATGGTGTTCGGTCTGGGATTTGTCATGCTGTTTACATGTATTCAGGTGTCGAAGGACAGGACAACGGCACTGATGCTGCGTCTCTACACATCGCCGATGAAAACGATTGATTTTTTGATAGGCTACACACTTCCTGTAATACTTATAGCTTTTTTCCAGTCGGCTGTGACATATATCTGCGCCGGAGTTATCAGCCTTATTGTGGGAGAAAGCCTGAAGCTATCCGACATGCTGTTATGTCTTGTCTGCCTTATTCCGACGGAGATATTGCTGATTGGCTTCGGGCTGCTGTTCGGTTCAATGCTTAGCGATAAGGCGGCACCCGGCTTCTGCTCAATAATAATTTCCCTTATAAGCATGATTGGCGGAGTATTCATGGATGTTGATATGATGGGCGGCGCAATCAAGAACGTAAGCCATGCTCTTCCATTCTACCATGGAGTGCATATTGCAAGAAATGCCTTCGCAGGTAACTTGGCCGGACTTGGAAAATCCTTTGCCGTAGTTTCTTTCTGGGCTGTAGCGGTATATCTGCTTGCCTGCGCTGTATTCAGAAATAAAATGCAGAAGGATGTGCGCTAGCCGGGCATGTTGGGACAGGGGGTCTGACACCATGTCCCAATGCGTGGGACACCGGTGTCAGACCCCCTGTCCCAACATGCCCCTTGTTCCGGCGGCAGCCTCGGCTTTTGTCTCCCAAATTACACCATAGGTATAATGACAATTCAGAAAAAGTATGCTATTATGTCGGTAACAAAGAAAGAGAAGCGAATTGTAATGTGAATCCGGGAGGGGAAAGGAGATTTATGGACACAGTAAAAATATTGGAAGTAAAAGAGAATGTCTTTGATGCGAACGAGGTGAATGCAAGGACCGTCAGAGAGCAGCTTACGAAGGAGGGCAGGCTGGTTATCAATGTGATGTCCTCTCCGGGCTCCGGCAAGACCACAATGCTTGTGAGAACGATAAATATGTTACAGCCAGAGTTCAGGGTAGGCGTGTTAGAATGTGATATTGACGCCAGTGTTGATGCGCAGACGATTCAGGCAGCAGGAGGCAAGAGTATTCAGCTTCATACAGGCGGGATGTGCCACATGGACGCACAGATGACCAAGCAGGGCTTGGATGCGATGGGAATGGATGACGTTGATGTATGCTTTATTGAGAATGTCGGAAATCTGGTATGCCCGGCAGAGTATGACACAGGAGCACAGGTTAACATTACGATTCTCTCTGTCCCTGAGGGTGATGACAAGCCGGCAAAATATCCATTGATTTACCAGGTGAGCGAGCTTGTCCTTATAAATAAAATTGATGCCATGGGAATTTTTGACTTTGACAAGGAGCTTGTCGAGGAGAGGATTCATAAGCAGAATCCTGAGGCGAAGATTATCTATATTTCCGCCAAGACAGGTGAAGGCTTCGATGAATGGATTGCATGGTTAAAGAATAAGCTGCAGGAAAGGAATGCATAGATATGTCTACAGTAAAAGTAATCAAGGTCAATGAAAATGTATTTGCCGCGAATGACAGGGAGGCTGATGACATCCGCGAAATGTGTAAAAGAAATAAGACCTTCTTCGTGAATGTGATGTCTGCGCCAGGTTCAGGAAAGACAACCATGCTGGTGTCACTTATAAATATGCTCAAGGATAAATATAATATTCTTGAGATGGATGTGGATATTGATACTGATTTGGACGCTAGGAGGGTGGCGGAGGAGACAGGTATTCCGTCCGTTCAGATTCACAATGGTGGTCTGTGCCATATTGATGCGGATATGACGAGCCGCGCTCTTAAGAATGTGAATCTTGCCGGGGTTGACCTGCTGATTCTCGAAAATATCGGAAATCTTGTCTGTCCGGCGGAATTTGACACGGGTGCACATAAGAAGGCTATGATTCTTTCTGTTCCTGAGGGTGATGACAAGCCTTTGAAATATCCTCTGATGTTCACAATATCGGACTTGGTTATAATCAGCAAGATTGATACCGTTGATTTCTTTGAGTTTGATTTTGCTGCGGCGCGCGAGCGGATTCTTGCACTGAATCCTAAGGCGGAAATCATAGAAATAAGCGCAAAGACCGGTGAGGGAATGGATAAGCTTGCCGGATGGTTTGTAAAGCAGATTGAGGATATGAGGGCATAAAATGATTAAAATAGAGCGGAGCATTTTAATAAAATGTGAAACTGCCGTTAAGTTTACGGAATCGTTGCCGATATAAAATACACGAAATTAAATCAGCCTTACATCCTTTGGAGGACAGAGGTGTCTGAACGCTGCGGCGGAGGATGTTGTAATCAGTTAATACACATTACACCAAGGAGGCATTTATATGGATTATCCTGTATTGGACGCAAGGGCAACCGGAGCCAGAATCAAGGAGCTGCGCAAGGCACGTCACCTTACTGTGGAGGACGTGGCAGGCTTCATGGGTTTTGAATCTGAGCAGGCAGTCTACAAGTGGCAGCGCGGCGACAGTCTTCCGACAGTCGACAACCTGTATGCTCTTAGCAGGCTGTTCGGAACCACTGTGGATGACATACTGGTAGGCAGTATTGAGAGGGACGAAGGTCCTTCTTTTTCTGTTTTATGGGGAATACATGCCAATCGAAGCTGCAAGTGTATATGGCATGTTTTGATATACAAATCCAGGAACTAAAATAAAATGAGGTCTTTATGGAAAAGGGTTTTGACGAAAAGAGTATTAATGAGACGGTCATTGACAGAATGAACAGGAACGTGGCACATTATCATCTTCCGGGCTTATTTGAGTTTATTGAATTGTATCGTGTGTTCCTGCCACTGTATCGTGAGCACAGGGAATACTTCTATGACTGGTGCGATATAGGGTCTATATATGGTTCACCGGCGGATTGTATCTGGGGCGGAGGACGTGTCGGCTTCGGGGACAATGACCCGCAGGAGGTTCTGGAATTAATGCGGGAATACGGAATTTCGGCAAGGCTTACATTCAGCAATTCGCTGCTTAAGGAGGGGCACCTTAGGGATAAGAAATGTAATTCTCTATGTGCGTTGTTTGCCGGATGTGGGAATAAAAAGAATGGTGTGATTGTACATTCGGAGCTGTTGTTGGATTACTTGAGAAAAAAATATCAGGAGCTTTATTTTGTCTCATCCACAACCAAGGTGTTGACGGATTTCAAGGAATTTCTTGCGGAAGTAAACAGGGATGATTTCAGCTATGTTGTCCCTGATTTCCGGCTGAATAAAGCGTTTGACAGATTGAACACGCTGTCCGGGGAACAGAAGGACAAGGTCGAATTTTTATGCAATGAGTGCTGTTATATCGGCTGTAATGACAGAAAGGCGTGCTATGAAAATGTAAGCCGGAAGAATCTGGGGGAAAAATGTCCGGAACATCATTGCAATGCGCCCGATGCGAAGGTGGGGTATCTTTTTTCAAGGGCAATGAAGAATCCAAGCTTTATCGGTATAAGTGACATTAAGGATATCTATATGCCGATGGGCTTTTCTAATTTTAAGATAGAGGGGAGAGGGCTGGGAAGCGCAATCATTCTTGAATTTCTGCTATACTATATGACTAAGCCGGAGTACCAGCTGCAGGTGAGGGAGGAGATATACCTTGACAGCATGCTGGATTTATTCTGATATGTACTTGGCAAAGATAGGGCAAAGATTATAAAAAACAGTTGAAATATGACAGGAAATCGCATATCATATAGTGGATAAAAGGGAGTAGCTGGCCGACAGAGTTCACTTTTTCGTCAGTACAGCTGTTAGAGATAACAGCTCGGAGAGTGATTAAATAGCGAGACTTTTACTGTTAACGCAGTAGGAGTCTCTTTTTTTATAAATAAACCTACTGCAAAAATAAAAAAGGGAGAGAGGTAAAAGGTATGGTTTTACAGGTTTTTATTTTGCTGGTAGGTTTTTTGCTGTTGGTTAAGGGTGCGGACTGGTTCGTGGAGGGCGCCGCGGGTATTGCCAAGAAGCTTGGCATTCCACAGCTCATAATCGGTCTTACCATTGTCGCCATGGGCACAAGCATGCCGGAGGCGGCTGTAAGCATAACTGCAGCATTGCAGGAGAACGCAGGAATTACAATCGGAAATATCGTTGGAAGCAATATACTTAATATTCTGATTATACTTGGTGTCACTGCACTGATTACGAATGTGGCGATTCAGAAGTCAACATTATACTATGAGATACCATATATGATAGCAATTACAATTGTGCTTATGATATTCGGTATCACCGGAGGGGAGATATCATTTATAGAGGGCATTATCTTCTGGCTACTGTTCATTGTATTCCTTGGATATCTTTTCGTCATGTCGAAGAAGGGAAATTCGCAGGAGAATGAAGAGGTAAAGGATATACCGGTGTGGAAATGTATCCTGTTCATGCTGGTTGGCGGAGTTATGGTTGTCAAGGGAAGTGATTTTGCCGTGAGCGGTGCCTCAGCGATTGCAAGATTTTTCGGAATGAGTGAGAGATTTATCGGTCTTACCATTGTCGCGTTCGGTACTTCACTTCCAGAGCTTGTTACATCAGTCACGGCAGCAAAAAAAGGAAATGCAGGAATTGCCATCGGTAATATCGTAGGCAGCAATATTTTCAATATTCTGTTCGTGATCGGAACAACTTCACTTATCTGTACGGTTCCGTTTGAAAGTAAATTTATTATAGACACTATTATTGCGATTGCCAGCGGTGCAGTGCTATGGCTTGGCACATATAAGAACAGAGAGCTGAGAAAGCCTTGCGGAATTGTCATGCTGCTTGGGTATGCAGCGTATTTTATATATTTATGTGTATAGACGATAATCCGGTAATTGCGGAACAGTGTATTGGCTTATTTGTGTTTAGCGATTGCCGGATAAGAGGATGCTGAGGTCAGTGGGAGTTAAAAGCTCCCACTGACAGTTCGCAAAGCGACTGCGTTCATGAGCAAGTAGCGAAAGCGGATTGCGAATGTCCGCTTTACAAATAAACTAAAACTAAACTGCAGGTATATGGTTTTTATGAAATTAATGGTGTAGAATAAAGCCATAGTTGATTGAAGCTAATTGAGAAAAAGATATTATGTGAAACATCGAAAGGAATGGTGCGATTATGGCAAAGATGACATCGGCGTATGCTAATAAAGTGTTAAAAAAGCTCACGGAGGATAAAGAATACTGGATTAAGAAGGAGAATGACGGCTCTACCTATGTGGCGGCGGTTGACGAAGAGCCGGTAATCCCTGACTATGACTATTCAACGGTGGCGGCGGAGATTGAGGCGATTGATGACAAGATAATGAAGATAAAGCATGCAATCAATGTCAACAATGTGACCAACCGCATTGAGGTTGGCGATGCCGGTATGACGATTGATGAGATTCTTGTAAGGATGGCACAGCTTAACAAGCGCAAGAGCTTTCTTGATACCTTGAGAAAGCAGGCACCTAAGACACGAATTGATTCCGGTGTTTTCAATGCGAGAAAGACGGCTCCCGAATACGAGTACATCAATTATGATTTGGAGCTTGTAAAGAGCGATTATGAGCGCATAGACGCAGAGATAGCGCAGATGCAGATTGCACTTGATAAGTACAACCAGACCTTTGAATTTGAGGTTGAGGTGTAATACAGTGAAATCTTTCCGGACAGAAATATTTATCAGCACAGAAAAATTATTTTGCCTGTAATATATGGATAGTGTTTATTGTTAAGGTTACTGCTTATTCTGTTATTTATTATAGGTTAATGTTTAAGGTTCCTGATAGGAGGATCTTTAATATATAGCTGATGACTGCTTCTGCCAAAAACTTTGCACGAAGGTGCAGGGCATGGAAGTTCGGTTTTACATGCCAATGTGTATTTAATATAAGCCGGGTAATGCAGATGCATTACCCGGCTTGTTTTAAGTTCCAAAGTATCATTTACATAATTTAAAATATAAAGTATAATAAATTTGTTAATTTTTAAACATAACGGGGTTTGAAAGGAGAATGGCATGAATGAGATTTTGATTGGTGTTGCTGTGGCAGTTGTGCTGCTGTTGGTTATTGTCCTGATAGGATATGTGAAGGCTCCGCCTGATACGGCGTACATGATTTCCGGTTTCCGCAAGACGCGTATTCTGATCGGAAAGGCGGGTATCCGCATACCATTTCTGGAGAGACTTGATAAGCTGTCGCTTAAGATGTTCTCTGTGGATGTAAAGACCACGGACTATGTGCCGAATGCAGAGTATATCAATGTCAAGGTTGATGCAACGGTTAAAATACGAATCGGGCAGAGTCAGGAGATGATGGCTCTTGCTTCAAAGTTCTTCTTAAATGAAGATGAGAAGATGATTATTAACCGCGTTCAGGATACTCTTGAGGGAAATATGCGTGAAATCGTCGGTCAGATGCGTTTAGAAGAGATGGTGACAGACCGTAAGGCATTCGGTGAGCGAGTTCAGGAGAATGCAATACCTGATTTGCAGAAGATGGGACTTGAGATGATTTCCTTCAATGTGCAGTCATTTGCCGACCAGAACAATGTCATTGAGGACTTAGGAATTGATAATATATCACAGATTAAGAAGGGAGCAGCAGTTGCCAAGGCACAGGCAGATAGAGATATTGCCATAGCACAGGCACAGGCAGCCAAGGAAGCTAATGAGGCAAAGGTTCAGTCTGAGATGGAGATAGCTGAAAAGCAGACCTCGCTTGCCATACGTCAGGCGGAGCTTAAGCAGCAGTCCGATGTGAAGAAGGCTGAGGCGGATGCTGCATACTCCATTCAGGAGCAGGAACAGCGTAAAACAATTGAGATCGCTTCTGCGAATGCGGATATTGCGCGTGCTGAGAGAACCGCCGAATTGAAGGCGAAGGAAGTAGATGTTACCAAGCAGACACTTGATGCGCAGATTCGTGCGAAGGCGGATGCGGAGCGCTATGCGGCACAGCAGGCTGCTGAGGCGGAGCTGTTCCGCCGTACTAAGGAGGCTGAGGCTAAGATGATTGAGCGCAAGCGCGAGGCCGAAGGCATCCGTGCTGTCGGAGAGGCAGAAGCCGAGGCGATTAAGCTTAAGGCATTAGCAGAGGCTGAGGGTATCGACAAGAAGGCCGAGGCGATGAAGAAGTATGGTGAGGCAGCGGTTGTCGAGATGATTATGAATGCGCTGCCTGAGATTGCCAAGAATGTTGCGGAGCCACTCAGCAAGGTTGACAAGATTACCATGTATGGAGAAGGAAACAGCGCCAAGCTGCTGTCCGATATCGTGAACGGTACAACACAGGTCACAGAGGGAATTGCCTCAGGAATGGGAATAGATATCAAGAGTCTCATTATGGGAGCATTGGGCGGCAAGCTGGCATCGGATGGCAAAAATGACACACCGGTTGTGGTTGTCCAGCCATCAACAGAGGCGGCGGCAACGCAGAACAATAAGACAGAATAACAGCTTTGGGACAGGGACCAGACCCCTGTGTCCCAACCTTGGGACATGGGGTCTGGTCCCTGTCCCAAGGAATAGGAGAAGATGATGAGAGAATTTATTAAGGGTGCCAACCCATATATGCCACTGTGGGAGCATGTTCCGGATGGGGAGCCTAGGGTTTTTGAACATAATGGAGAGAAGAGAGTGTATGTGTACGGTTCACATGACACGGAGATAAAGCATTACTGTGGGCGCGATTATGTTGTGTGGTCGGCTCCGGTGAATGATTTGACGGACTGGACTTATCATGGAGTTGCATATAAGACACACTATGATTCCGTATTGTATGCTCCGGATGTTGTCAAGAAGGGCGATACATACTATATGTATGCGGCGGAGAGAGCGGGAAGCCTTGTTGTGGTAGCCAGATCTAAGACACCTTGGGGACCTTTTGAGAATCCTGTGGAGACCAAGCTTGGTTTTGATCCGGGGGTGCTTGTTGATGATGACGGAAGGGTATACGCTTATTGGGGTGGCTGTGCGTCGCCGTGCTATATCGTGGAACTAGAGGACGATATGGTGACCTTTAAGGAGGATACACTGGTCTCTAATCCGCTGGGGCACTCAACCTGTTCTTGGAACCCGGAGGATGATGGCCATATCTCACTCATAGATGGCTTTTTTGAGGCATCAAGCCCACGCAAGGTGATGGGAAAATATGTATATATCTATTCAAAGAGATACGAGAAGCCCATTCCAGAGCTTGGTGTATATGAGCCTAATAACGGATTTTTGTCATATCGTTTCAGTGATTCTCCGTTTGGACCGTTCCATGATGGAGGCGATATCAGCTTTAATGGCGGTGAGATATTGAAGGATTCGGAGGGCTGTGGAACCATGACCTATCAGTGGGGAAATAATCACGGCTCAATTATGGAGATAAACGGAAAGTGGTATGTATTCTATCATCGTCAGACCGGTGTCAATGAATTTTCACGTCAGGCGATGTTAGAGCCGATTGATGTGGCAATGGGTAAGGACGGAATGCTATATATAGGAAATGTCAGGTTTTTAAACGGTGAACCTGTATCATCCGGTCCTGTTGAGATGACATCCCAGGGAGCGCATATCAACGGGCTTGATGCGTACAAATGGATTTCAGCCGGATATGCATGCCATATATATGGCGGAAGTACAAGAGCCTATGTGAAGCCGGTGTACGAGAAAAGAGCAGATATTTCGGCACCTGTTGTCGGTATTTCATCCGGTACAACTGTCGGATTCCGATATCTGCAGTTTGGAAACAATGCTCCTAAGGCTGTCAGAGTGGTTTTAGGTTCCCACAAGAAGCTTAAGGTCAATATCAGAATAGATTCATATAATGGACGAATTGCAGCTTCGATGGATTTTAATGAGAATCAAAAGGAGCTGGAAACGGCACTTGATTTTGGTATTGTAGGCAGGCATGCAGTTTATTTTGAGTTCTTATCTGATGAAGCAGGCGGGATTGCGGAATTTGACTGTTTTACTTTTATTTAAAAAAACGAATAATAATTATAATACACCGGGGAAATCCTCGGTGTATTATTAAATATATGAGCATTGTACAATACCGAAATCCTTCTCTTTGTAATTCCAGAGGGCACATCCGATACCGAATCTGTCAAATGCTGTATGAATATCTTTTAGCCAGCGCTCTTTGTCTTCTTTGGCAGCTAAATCAATAACACCGTACTCGCCACAGTAAACAATTTCACTTATATATTCTTTAAAAACCGCGCCGGCGAGAGCCTTAGAAAGTTCAAGATGTTATGTGAAAAAAGGAATATAAAGAAATTAGAATTGAAAAATCCATAAAAACTGTTATGATCCCATCTCATCGTCTGTTACAGCAGTACTTTTCACAAAACGCATAGGATCATTTTGATTTTTTCCTTTTCTTTTTTTACAAGGAGAGTTGATGATCTTTTCTGCACGCTCGATTTGGCGTGACCGGATTTTTTGCTGATAAGCTTTATATTTCAGTGAATATGTAACGATCAGTGTTTCATCCAAACCTCCGGTAACAATAGGAACTTCTTTGTAGTAAATGGAGTTAAAAACCTCTTCATCGGTTTCGTCCAAAGTCCTGATATCTATAAAATCTGCCGAGCCGGCTTTTCTGAACTGCATTGGATTCAGGGCGATATCGCGGTCTTCCTGTTTCATCTTTTTAAGGGAATGAGTGACCACATAGGCCCGGTTCCCGATGCAGTTAAAGCCCGGTTGTTTGTCTTTGAGAGGGATGATAAAATTACTCCGGAACTGACAAAAGCGAGGTATGCATGCTCTTATAGATATATGATGGGAGAATATTCAGACCGTGCAGCAGCGGTTACTGATTTGATTTCAAAATGCTATGCTGAATAACGGCATGGGTTAAATGTATAGCAATAATTGAATGTTAGATAGCATTGATTAAGAAGTAAAAAAACTAAATAGGGTTACTCTTAACTTGGAGGTATTTCTGCCACAAGGGATATATCCCTTGTGGCAGGTTTTATAATGGAGGTTATCTATGTTAAGAGTAGCAAAAACGGAAAATGGTATTGTACGCGGAATTGAAGCGGCAGACCCGAGAATTACTGTATTTAAGGGAATTCCCTTTGCAGCACCACCGATTGGAAAAAACAGATGGAGGGCACCGCAGCCTTGTGAAAGCTGGGATGGAGTCAAGGACACATGCAGATTTGCACCGATTTCTGTTCAGGACACGCCGGGACTTGGAAACGATATTTATTGCAGGGAGTGGCACGTTGATCCTGATATAGCTATGAGTGAGGACTGCTTATATCTTAATGTCTGGACTCCTGCAAAAAATGAAAATGAAAAGCTGCCGGTAGTGGTGTGGTATTTTGGCGGAGGACTTCAGTGGGGGTATCCTTCTGAGATGGAATTTGATGGAGAAAGGCTTGCAAGAAGGGGGATTATTGTTGTAAGTGTGAATTACAGAATCAATGTTTTCGGTTTCCTTGCACACCCGCAGATAACGGCTGAGGCTCCTGAAGCACCTGCTAATTTTGAAAATCTTGACCAGCAGGCAGGTCTTAAATGGGTTGTAAGAAATATTGCTGGATTTGGAGGAGACCCCGACAATATAACTATTGCAGGTCAATCAGCAGGTGGAGGAAGTGTCCTGTCACAGATGGCGGCACCGTCAAGTGAAGGATTGTTTAAAAAGGCAATTATTCAGAGCGCAATGATTAGAAGTCCATATCGTGAACCGGGAGTAGGTCAGCCTGAAACACTTGAATCGGCACAAAAGCATGGTGAGAAGTTTTTTGAATATCTGGGAGTTGAAAGTCTGGATGAGGCAAGAAAACTTGATGCAAAGTTCATATTGCATAAGTACAATGAGTATGTACGGAACAACCCAAGAATGTTTACTGTGCTTGATGGAAAGTTCTGTGTTGGAGACCCTCTTGCGTTGTGGGCGCAGAATAAGATTGCAAAGGTTAAGGTTATGGCGGGAAATACGTCTGATGAGTTTCCGAGTTTTATAAATATACAGGAAGGAAAGACGCTTGCGGACACTGCCGGAGAAATTTTTGGAGACAGAGCTGATGAATTCCTTGCATTTAAGCAGGCGCATGAAGGAGGGAATGGCTGTTATGGGAAGATTAGCGGAATTGAATGTACAATTAAGGCAATAGCATTGCAGAATGAGAAAAACGGAAATGATAATGAACTGTATTATTATTGTTTTGACGCGGATATTCCGGGATGGGATAATCCGGGAACATTTCATTCCGTGGAACTATGGTTCTTTTTTGAAACATTGGCAAAATGCTGGAGACCATTTAAAGGTGTACATTATGACCTTGCACGTCAGATGTGTAATTATTGGGCTAATTTTGTGAAGACAGGTAATCCGAATGGAGAGGATGTAGATGGGACTGATATGCCTCGGTGGGATACTTACACTAAAGAAAAGCCCTGCAGTATGATATTTAAAACAGAAGGACCGATAACTGTGACAGAGGATGGAGATTTTAAGAAATTTTTAATTGATGAGTCCCGAAATATTCTTTTAGAAAATAAACCGTGAAAATACAATATAAAAATATATACAATTCCATATTTTTGTTGTAGAATGAATAAGTGATACAAAAGCTGTACTTTTGTAACATAAAGAAAGATAACATAGAGTATGGAGGAACTTATGAGCTACTATATTTTTGCGGATGTTTCGATTGATATTGATAAAGATTATGCAGCTGAGCATGATATTCATTATGTGCCGATGGAGTACGTATTGGGAGAAGATACATTTCACTGTGAGGCACCTGAGAGCGATTCCATGATGCATGAATATTACGAAAAGCTTAGAAATAAGATTGCAACACATACAAGCCAGATTACACCTAATCATTATATAGAAGTTTTCGAGGAATATGTCAAGGAAGGAAAGGAGATAGTATACCTTTCACTTTCAAGCGGACTAAGCAATACATACGAATCAGCACTTATGGCGGTAAAGCTGCTTGAAGAGGATTATGATGAAGTTAAGATTGAGGTGGTTGATTCATTAGGAGCCACAGGCGGGATGGGAGTAATGGTTGAACTTGCGGTGAACAATCGTGAAGCAGGCATGAATTATAAGGAGAATGCACAGTGGCTTAGAGAACATGCGGATAATATCAATTACTGGTTTAAGGTTGAAGACCTTATGTACCTTAAGAGGGGTGGAAGAGTATCCGCGGCTACGGCTATCATGGGAACAGCACTCAATATCAAGCCTATTCTTACAATAGACAAGAATGGAAAGCTTCAGACTATTGATAAGAAGCGTGGAAATAAGCTTGCACTTAAGGCAATGGTTGAACGGTTCAATGCGAATTATGATCCGTCTGTGCTAAAGACGGTATATCTTAGCTGTGCAGATTGTACGGATGATGCGGACATGCTTAAGGCATTGATTGAGGAGTGCAGACCTGAGGCAGAGGTTAAGATTACCATGCTCAGTCCGATTATAGGTGCACATACGGGTCCGGATATGCTTTCTCTTATTTACTATGGTGGAACCAGAGAATTTTAGACTTGAAAATTGTGGTATAAAATGTCAATCTTGTCCATATATTATTAATAAGATAATTGAAAAATTCAGTTTATGAATTATGTATGCTGTGTAAATTGGGTTTCACAATTAGTCATATATGGATAGGAGGAAAATTATGGCAAGAGGACCAAGAAAGAGCCTTGATGATAAAATCAGGGAGAAAAGTGAAGTTATAGAAGCTCTGAAGGTCAGAATTAAAGCTGAACAGATGGAGCTTGAAGAACTTATTAAGGAAAAGCAGGATAAAGAAATAGCTGAGATAGGAAATCTGCTTCGCGACAGCAGCCTTACTACTGATGACGCAAGGAAGATTATTGAAGCGTATATTTCTAAAGAAAATAAGCAGACAGCTTGATGCTTCGTTAATATGTTTTAATATGTTAAGCGCAAAAGCACTGCCTGTATTATATGAGCCTTGTGTTAGTGGTGAGTATAATAAGGCAGTGCTTTTTTTAATTGACTTTCGGTAATGCCACGGGTAAAATTACAATATATGAAATAAAAATGATATTTGTAATATGATGATTTTGATGGCAAAACATATTCTATACACTCATAGCTAAAAGCGGTATGCTTTAACACCCGGATTATATGATAAATATATATAAGTAATGTGTAGATCTTTATTTAAAAGCTGTTTGCAAGAAGGATGTGATACTTTGAAAAATAACGGTAATCAGAGGGATAATGGCAAAGAAAATGAGCTGGTTGTCAATGGCTATTCTTTTGAAACACAGGAAGAGTATGAGAAGGCATTAGAGGAGAAAAAGTCGATAGAGAATCTTATGAAAAAGGTTAATCTGGAGAAGAAGGAGCTTCTCGTTGCACTGTACTCAGGTCTTGTGACACAAAATAAGCTTTCAACGGTGATTGGACTTGAATATCTGTGCAGACTGAGGGATGTCATTGTCAACAAAAAATATGCCAAGGCTTCGGAGCTGCCGCCAATACAGACAGGCACATTCAAGACTGAAAAGGCTGTTGGATATAGATTGTCGGATATGCAGCAAAAGCTTGATGAGCAGAAAAAAGAAACGCTGAAGTATAGGGGCAGAGTAAAAAGTCTTATTATATGTAATATTATTCTTTTTATTGTTATCGGAATAATGATGTATATTGCAACAACAGGTAATAATGTCAATGTCATTAACTATGAGCATAAGCTGGTAGATAAGTATGCTGCCTGGGAAAGTCAGCTTACCGAGAGGGAAAAGCAAGTGAGAGAGGCAGAGAAAAGGCTTGGAATAGAGTGAATTTTCACAATATATACACAGTTATCTGTTATAGTTCCTTCATAATTAGATGAAACGTAATTAAAAAGGAGAAATGCATATATGGATAGATTAAAGGTGCTGGTGGTAGATGATGAGAGCCGTATGCGAAAGCTTGTAAAGGATTTTCTGGTAAAGAGTGGTTTTGAAGTTGTGGAGGCTGAGGATGGAGAACAGGCGGTAGACGTATTTTACGCAGATAAAGATATATCGCTTATAATACTGGATGTGATGATGCCGAAGATGAATGGATATGATGTGTGCAGAACGATAAGAAAGGACTCTAAGGTACCTATTATCATGCTTACTGCGAAGTCTGAGGAGCAGGATGAGCTTGCAGGCTTCAATCTTGGAGTTGATGAGTATATTTCAAAGCCTTTCAGTCCTAAAATACTGGTGGCGAGGGTTGAAGCTATTTTAAGGAGAACCAATGCTATCGGAAATGACAAGCTTGAGTATGAGGGGATAGAAGTCGACAAGACAGCGCATTATGTAAGAATTGACGGTGAGGAAGTCGAGCTGAGTTATAAGGAATTTGAATTGCTGACTTATTTTATTGAAAATAAAGGGATAGCACTGTCGCGTGAAAAGATTCTCAACAATGTATGGAATTATGATTATTTTGGTGATGCCAGAACAATAGACACACATGTAAAGAAGCTTCGCAGCAAGATGGGCGAAAAAGGCGATTATATTAAAACTGTGTGGGGATTGGGGTATAAATTTGAAAAATGAAACATTCGATAAGGTTAAAGCTGTCAATAATTATTATGTCAATAGTAGCGGGGTTAGTGCTTTTCTGCTGTCTGTTTAATGCACTTTTTCTTGAAAAATATTATATAAGGCAGCAGCAGAAAGCGCTTGTGCAGTCATTTGACAGGATAAAAGAGGTAATAAATGGTTCGGATATAGACCAGAATGAGCTTGGCAAGGTTATGTATGATATAAGCACTGAGAGAAATATGACGGCGCTGATTGTGGACTCGAATTTTGAGAAGGTGTACAGCCTTAAGGCAGATATAGATAAGACTAAAAAGTGGCTTCAGGACTTTTATTTTTTGCAGTCACCAAGTTCGAGCAATGTGATTGCCAGAAGTGACAGCTATGTTATACAGACTTCTTATAATATATATGATCAGCAGTCATATCTTGAACTTATAGGAAATGATGATAACTATATGTATAACATTCTTATTCAGGTTCCGCTTGAAAGTATAAGCAAAAATGTAGGAATATCGAACCAGTTCTTTATAATTGTCGGTGCTGTTGGAATGCTTGTGGGAGGTATAATAGCCTTTTTTGTGGCGGGCCAGTTTACAAGACCTATAAAAAAGTTGTCTTTTACCGCCGAAGCGATGGCAAAAATGGACTTTGACGTGAAATATGAGTCAAAGGATAAGGGCGAGATAGGAATGCTTGGAGAGAGCATCAATAAAATGTCCGACAATCTCAGACACTATATTTCCGACCTGAAGAGTGCCAATCTTGAGCTTCAGAAGGATATTGATAAAAAAGAAGAGATAGATAATATGCGCAAGGATTTCATATCCAATGTTTCACATGAACTCAAAACTCCTATTGCACTGATTCAGGGATACGCCGAAGGACTTAAAGACGGAATTACGGATGATCCTGAAAGCACTGGGTTTTATTGCGATGTAATCATTGATGAGGCGGCCAAGATGAATAATATGGTAAAACAGCTTCTTACACTTAATCAGCTTGAGTCCGGAAATGACCCTCTTACCATCGAAAGATTTGATATAGCTAAGCATATAGATGAATTGGCACGGACCAACAGGATACGAGCACAGCAAAAGGAAGCGGAAATTCTGTATGATTATGTAAAGCCGGAATATGTATGGGCGGATCAGTTTAAGATAGAGGAAGTAATAACCAATTATATCAGCAATGCAATTAATCATGTGGAAAGCCTGGGCGGAGAAAAGGCTTATATAAAGATATGGCTTGGTAAAGCAGGCTTGAACGATAAGAAAGTGAGAATCCATGTGTTTAACACGGGAAAGCATATTCCTGAAAATGATATAGATAAGATTTGGGATAAGTTCTATAAGGTGGATAAGGCAAGAACCAGGGAATATGGCGGAAGCGGTGTGGGACTTTCAATCGTAAAGGCAATCATGAATTCCCATAATCAGAAGTGTGGAGCCGACAATGTTGAAAATGGTGTCGATTTCTGGTTTGAATTAGATTGCGAAAATGCATAGAAAATGATATAATCAAGTAAAGCTTATGGGACAACGTAAAAGGTGATAACGCGACCCGGCGGAAGGAATAGTTTTGTTCTATTATTATATTTTATATAGAATGCAGAAATGGTTGTAATATATGATAGCAACGTCAGGCTTTCCTGAAAATAGTTTACAGACGCGAAATTACTTTCGGGAAGCCTGATGGGTTTATGCAGAAATGAGGATGACTTATGAAAAAGAATTCACTTCGCAGCGTGGCTGTTCTGTCTGCCATGTGTGCTGTTTTTGCTACAGGATGTAGCAAAGGGATTGATATCAACAATGAACAGAATGATATTATTGCTAATTATGCAGCAAGGCTTGTTGTAAGAACAACAAAGGTGAATTATCTATATACACCTGATATAAAGGATACACAGCCCGGCTCAGCAGATGATGACTATGATAATGAGGAGACCCAGACGGATTCTCAGGGGAATACGATTGTTGTAAAAAAGGATTATACATTGCTGTCTGATTATATGAAGATGAAGGGGATTGATATAACATATAAGGATAGTGTGATTGGAGACGAATATCCGAATGACGGAAGTGCTCTGTTCGTGGTTGAAGCAGAGCCGGGAAAGAAGCTTGTGGCAGTTGAATATTTCCTCACAAATAATACGGATGCTGATATAACATATTCGGTATCCCAGGATACACCTGTATTCAGGCTTAAGGTTGATAGTTCTAAGTCGGCTATGAGCTTTAAGACCTTGCTGTTAAATGACTTCAGCAACATGAAGGATTTCAAGCTGGCAGCAGGAGAAACTAAAACAGCGGTGATTGTCTTTCAGATTGATGCAGATGAGGCAGAAGCACTGTCTAAGATTCAAGTCAGATATGGTAATGGCGGAAGCTCACTTCCTACAGAGCCGAGATAAGCAGTTCGCTTAATGAGAATTAAAAATGGCAGTTAAATATGCTGACGTGCAGAGAATAGCATAGCTATGACTAAGAATAAGGTGGTTTGGCTAAGTGTATAAGGCTTGGCTGAACCGCTTTTACTATAATAATATTATTATGATGTTGGGGTCAAAACATGCCAACTTAATTTACGGATGTATAACGTATTATATTTATGCATATCAGCTCCGTTGTACGAAGCAAGATGTT